>Ga0193697_1000040_pt1 | contig 45976 bp, 65 predicted proteins | sample L3m2metaG_FD_145073 | JGI IMG/M metagenome (GOLD analysis project Ga0193697, IMG submission 145073) | Soil microbial communities from a riparian zone of the East river system, Colorado, United States - L3m2 | ecosystem: Environmental > Terrestrial > Soil > Riparian zone | place: USA: East River...
AGAGGGGAGAACGCCCGCCGAGAGGCGGCGGCCAAGGCCGAGGAAGCGTGGAAGCCGTACGAGTGGGCCAAGCAGGTTCCACAGCAGCAATTCGACGAGATGGTCGGGTGGTATCAGCGGGCGAACGCTGACCCGGTCCAGTTCGCGCAAGAGCTGATTCAGAGCCTGCAACAACACCCCGTACATGGACAGGCGCTCCGAAGTCTCGCCGCGCGGGCGTTGAGTTCGGGGCGAGGCCAAGCAGAGGAACCACAGCCCGATCTGCCGCTGGAATTGGCCGACGGCCGCGTGGTTCCTGTGTATTCGGCAGCGCAACAAGCGAAACGCGAAGCATGGCTCCAGCAACGGGCCGAGCAAGCCTTTGAGGCAAAGCTCCAGCCGTTTCGGGAGATGCAATCGCAGGCGGAAGAACGTGCGCGCGGCGAGGCCGCCACACAGTTCGCGACCACCCTCACCGGGAGTCTGACGAAGCTCCCGGGCTTTACCGAGCACAAGGCGGAGATCGCCCAGTGGATCGCGAAGGCCCGGCTCGAGTCAGACCATCCGGCGGAGGTCCGGGCCGCCGCGCTCGAAGCGTACACGGCGATTGTCGTGCCGAAGCTGTCCTCCACGGTGCGTCAGGGCGTGCTCACCGATCTTCACCACAAAGCCGGGGCGTCCACCGTGAACCCCGCGCAGACCGGCACCGCCGCGCCGAAATCGCTCGCCGACATGACGACGAAAGAAGCGCTCGAAGCCGAATTTGCGCGGATGAGCGGATAGACGCCGGAGAACACACATGCCAGGGACACCAAATCAGGGGCAACTCATCGCCTCGGTCTGGGAAAACAAGTTGGGCGGCAAACCCCGCGACAACATCTTTCTCAGCCGCGCCCTCTTCTACGCCTTGGGCGAGAAGGGCTTCAAGCAACAGGCCGACGGCGGACGCTTGATCGAGAACACGATCGAGTTCGCCGAAAACACGACGATGCAGATGATCGGCGAGATGGACCCGCTCGACGTGACGCGCATCGACGTGTTCGACGTCGCGCGCTACGACTGGAAGATCGCCGCCGGGACGGTCGTCTTTTCCGACCTCGAGCTGCTCCGCAGCGCGGGCGCGTCGGGCAAGTTCGACCTGATGGCCGAGAAGATGGAAAACGGCCGGGATTCCCACATTGCCCTGCTCAATCGGCAGTGCTGGGGCCTCGGGACCGGGTCAAACGACATCGACGGCATTCAGAAGCTGATCTCGATCACGCCCACGACCGGCACGGTCGGCGGCATCAACCGCGCGACGTTCGCGTTCTGGCGCAACAAGGCGACGGACGGCACGAAGACGACGGTCATCTACGACAACCTCCGGGCGTCGATGCGGACGACCTACAACAACTGTTCGCTCGGCGGGATCAAGATGACCCCGACGGTCATCATCGCCGACCAGACGACGTTCCAGGCGTATCAGGGGCTCCTGCTCGCCAACGAGCGCATCGTCACGGCGGACAAGAAGAAGGATGCTGACGCGGGCATTCTCAACGGGGCGACGTACTTCATGGACAAGCCCATGTTCTACGACGAGGACGCGCCCGCGAACAAGGTCTGGTTCCTCAACAGTGAGGTGCTGAAGTTCACGTACCTCAAAGGCGGCTGGATGAAGATGAAGGACGCGATCGAACCGGCCAACGCCCTCACCTCCACCCATCGGATCGCCACCTTCGGCAACCTCAACACGAGTGCCTCTCGGCACCTCGGCGTGGTTTACAACACCGCGTCGTAAGAGAGGACAATCATCATGGCGAACCTTCAACCACAAGACCTCATTGCCTTCGGGCAGGACTCCCTCACCGCCTCCACCACGCCGACCCATCGGCTCGGCACGCGGGCGGAAGATGACTACGGGCGCGTCTATCGCTACGCCTTGGCCGGCGGTGCCGACACGGTCGCCGGCAACGTGCTGCAAGGGCCGGCGATCACCGCGCTCCACTTGGCGAACACCCCGCCCGCCGTCGCGATCGGGGCCACGTCGTTCACCTACACTCCGGGATCGACACTGGGCACGCTCAATCAGTACGAGAAGGGCTTGCTCCAGGTCGATACCACGCCGGGCAACGGCTACGCCTACGGCATCGACAGCAATCCGGCGTTCGCGTCGGCCACGGCGTTCACGCTCAATCTGGCCTCGGACGAACCGATCCAGGTGGCGCTGACGACGTCCTCGCGCGTCGGACTGCTCGCCAACATCTATCGCGGGGTGATCCAGTGCCCCGCGACGACCGCGACCGGCCTCGTGGCCGGCGTCTCGGGCTACATCATCCCCACGTTGCAGTGGGGGTGGATTCAGACCTGGGGTCCGGCCTCGGTGCTCATCGCTGGCACGCCCGCGTTGGGCGCGATGGTGCTCGCCCCGGGCGCGACGGCCGGCGCCGCCGAGATCATGACGACGACCAACCTGATCGTCGCGCAGCTCCTGGGCAACATGCTACAGGTCGGCGTCTCGGGCAAAAACAACTTCGTCTATCTGAAGATCCGAGGGTGACTCGGATCGGTGGGGGGCCGGTCTGTGGCCGGCCCCGTTTTTCGGAAGGAGTCTCGCGCATGGTCACGAAGAAACCCGAACCCGAGGCGCCCGTCGTCTCGCACGCGCCGGTCACGGGCGCGGTCGGATCGCTGACGTCGTCGATTCACGCGACGACCGCCAGTGTGCCGGAAACGCCGAATCAACCCCGCACGGCCGCCCCCGTAGCCGTGGCGACCGCACAGGGCATCGCGGTCGGCGCCACGCACACCGTGCTCCTCTGGGGCGAAGGCGACACGCTGACGCCGATCGAGGTCACCGGGCCGCGCAATGCCCGCGAAATTCAGGTCATGGGGCTCCCGTACGACCACGTCGATACGCAGTGGTCGACGGGCCTCTGGATCTACCGCAACGATCGGAAGAACTGACATGGCTGACAAAGACCTCGAAGCCCGCTTCGCGGAACTCTCCGAGCGTAATGCGGCGCTGATGGCGGCGCTCGAAGCGAAGATCGCCGCACCGGCGGGAGGTATTACCCCCGATCAACTCGAAGCGATCATCACGCGCTCGACGGCGGCGGCCAGTAAGGGCTCTGAGCTCATCGCCTCGAAGTACAAGCCGGAGAATGTCGACCATCTCCACAAAGGCCCGTTCGAGCATCCCGAGGGGGGGATCACGCATCCGAAGCCGCCGCTCAAGCGCGAGATGTATCACGGCGGCTTCCGCCTGCGCGATCAGGACATCAGCTACGTCGAAGCCGAAGCTCTCAATGCCCTGTCCGACTCGCTCGGGCGGGCGCAGCGGCGCCTCGCGCGCAACGGGACATGGGTCGCGGAAGTCAACGATCGGGACGACCGGCTGACGATTCGGACGCCGATGAAGACCATCGACGACCGGGCCGACTTGCCGGGCCTGCTTCAGATCGCGATGGAGCTGACCAGTGGCGACCGCGCCCTCGAAACGGCCGACATCCTCGCGGAACTCGCGCTCCTCAAGAGCGAGATGGCCGCGCTGAAAGGCGTCCCCGCGTGAACCTCGAGGCGCTCTTGGCGGACTGCTACCGGCGCTGTGGGTATGCCCCCGGGCCGCCGTCCGAGATCCGCGATCTGTTCACGGCGCACGTCAATGACGCGCAGCAGGAACTGGCGGCCGACCCCGCGCTCCAGTCGCTGTTGCGCGCGAGCACCACGTTCACGAGTGCGCCCGGCGTGGCGGAGGTCGGCCTGCCGCCGACCATCTCGCGCGTCTGGACGGTACGGGAAACGACGAACAACCGGCGCCTGTTCCCGCTCACGCGCGATAGCTATCGGATGATCGCGCCCGATCCCGCGCAGACGTCGGGGACGGCCGACCATTACGTGCTCCTGGGGCCGACCTGTGTCGCGCAGCAACCGGCCGTCGCGGACGACGTCTTTGTGCTGAGCACGGACGTGCTCGACACCGGGATCTTCCACGCCGAAGTCGTCACCGAAGGCGGCTTCGCGCGGACGGTGACGCTGATCCTGGCCGGGCAGGTCGCGGTCAGCCTCGGGCTCTTGGACATCATCGGGATCACGGACTGGTATCTCGACGAGCCCGCGCTGGGAGTCGTGACGCTGCACGCGGGATCAGGCGCGGGGCCGGAACTGGGCCGCATCGGCATCGAGCAGACGCGCGTGCGCTATCAGGGGCTGGCGCTCCTGCCGACGCCGTCCGATGCGCGGGTCTATCTCGTCGAGTACGAGCGGATCGTCTCTGACCTCGTCTCTCCCGCCGATGCGCCCGCGTGGTTGCCCGACGCCTTCCAGCGGCTGCTGTCGATCGGCGCGCGCCGGCGTTACTGGGAAGACAAGCGGGAAGCCGATCGTTATACGGCGGCGCTCGCCGAGTGGAATATGACCGTCGCCCGGCTCAAGGCGTTCGTGAACAACCCGCCCGATCAGACGCTCATCCCCGGTCGGGGACCGTGGGGCCGCAGTGACCTTGGCGGCGCCTATCCGGCGTCGACCATTTTTGATTGATGGGGAGCTATGGCTGACAACACGAGTCTCCCGCCCTCTGCGACCAAGGCCGCGACCGACGAGGTCACCTATTCCGGCGATATCGCGGTCGTTCAGGTCGTCCGACAGGCGCACGTCATCGGTGCCGAAGGCTCGAAGACCGTTACCGACATGAGCGCCCCGACCGGCACGCCAGCGGCGGCCTCGCTGTCGGTCCATGAGCTGCCCGCGACCTCGGGGGGCTGCTCGACCCTCCATCGCGTCTCGACCGGGGCCGTTCAGGATCAGGCCATCGTCAAAGCGAGTCCGGGGCAAGTCTTTGGGGTCTACATCTACAACAACTCCGTCTCCCCGGTCTTCGTCAAGTTTCACAACCAAGTCTCTCTGCCCACGGCTGGCGTGGGCGTCGTGGCCGCCGTCGGGATGCAAGCGGGCGTCAGTAACTACGTCCCGATCGCGAAGGGGCGCGCGTTCAGTGTCGGCATCGGGATCACGATCGTCTTGGAGATTGCGGATAACGGCACGACCGCCGTCGCGGCGGGCGCCTGTGTCGTGGATGTGGATTACAAATGAAGCCTTTTGCCGCACTACCCATCTCTCGCACCTGGGCGCTCGTCTGGTCTGTCTCGGCGTTCATGATCCTGGCCTCTATTCTCAATGAACCGTCGTATAGCCAGCAGCCTGTCACGATCCAGAGCGGCACCATTACGACCGTCGGCAGCGTGACGCAGAGCCCCGACACGCGGCAGGCGACCGCCGCCAACCTCAACGCGCAAGTCCAAGGCAACGTCGACGAAGACCTCACGGTCGCGGGCAAACCCGTCCAAATCGCGGGGCGCGCGTCGACCTCGCTTCCGACGGCCGTCTCCACCAACGACGTCATCCGCCCGTGGTTTTCCCTCAACGGTGCGCAAAACTTCATCGCCCGCGACACGCTCGGCATCAGCGCGATGGACGACACGCTGCACGCCGCGAAAGTCACGGTCGTGGGCGGCGGCGCGGTCGATCTCGCGGACGGCGCGGCGGCCGGTCCCGGCCCGCTCGGGAAAGTCCTCGGGCGCACGGCGGTCCCGACAGCGGTCGCCGAGAGCACAGTCATCTCCGCCTGGGCGACGACTACGGGGAGCGTCCATGTGGTCCCGACGGCGGCGGCTGCGCCAGACGGCGCGGCGACGACCTGTTATCTCGCCTCGTTGGCGACGACCAACAGCACCATCTGCAAGGCGAGCGCGGGCGTGATCTACGACATGAGCGTCGTCAACACGACGGCGAACGTCGTCTTTCTGCGCCTCTATAACCTCTCGTCGGCCCCGACGTGCTCGAGCGCGACCGGCTTCATTGAATCGGTCGCCGTGCCGGCCTCGACCAGTGGCGCGGGCATTGTGCGGACCTTTTCGGTGGGTCGGGCGTACCCGACCGGGATCGGGTTCTGCCTGACGTCTGGCGCTGGATCGACGGACACCACGCCGGCGGCGGTCGGTACGTATATTTCGCTGGGTTACAAATGAATGCGCGCCCTCCTGCGTCTCGCGATCGCGCTGTTCGTCGCGAGTGTCGGCCTGTGGGCGGCGATTCCGGCGACCGACACGTTCACGCGGGCGGACAGCGTCAACGATCTCGGCCCCAATTGGACCGCGCAGGACGTCGGGCATCCGCTGGGGATTTTAGGCCAACGGGTCTACGCGACGACGTTTACGTCCTGGTCAACATCCTTCTGGGGCGGCGATACGTTCTCGGCCAATCATGCGTCGGAATGGCGGGTCATCGATGATGGCTTCGCCGGCATCCTCGTCACCGTCCGCGCCTCTGGCACGACGGAGGCGACGCAGCAGTTCTACGGCATCGCGGCCGACCAGTCCGGCGGGTCGATTGTCCTCGTGACGGGCGGCGCGATGAGCGTCATTGCGCCGTTCGTGGCGGTCTTCAACGGGGATCTGGTCCGGCTCGAGGTCTGCGGGTCGACGGTGACGGGCAAGGTCAACGGGGCGACGCAGGGCGCGGTGACCGACGCCACGCTCGTCTCGGGGCAACCGGGCGGAGGGATGTTCGACTTGAACACGCTGATCGACGACTGGACCGGCGACAACGTCACCTGTGGCGGCCCGCCGCCCAGCACGAAGCGGCTGCTGCTGATGGGCGTGAGCGAGCATCCATGAGGCGTCTCCTCGTCGTCGCGCTCCTCCTCGGTCTGATCGAGCCGCTGACGGCGCAAGATACGTCGATCCTCGCCACGAACCGGAAAGTCGACTGGTCGACGGCCGGGGCGACGATCGTGACGCGCACGACGCAATGCGGCGGGACGATCGCGGCCTATACCGGCGGGCCGGGCACGATCAATACCGCGATTGCCAACTGCGCCAGCGGCCAAGTCGTGCAGCTCGGCGCCGGCACGTTTTCACTCAACGGCAGCATCGACATCCTCCGGAGCGATGTCACCTTGCGCGGGATGGGGCCGAACCTCACGAAGATTAATTTCACCGGCAATAGCTTTGGCTGTGGCGGGTTGTTCCCCGACGTGTGCGTGTCGTCGTCGTCGCCGGATTACATCGGCTCGCCACAGAACACGGCGACGTGGACCGCTGGCTACTCGAAGGGCACCACCGTCGTCACCCTCGGGTGCGGCGGCAACTGCGCGTCCATGAACCTGCAGGTCGGTTCGATCCTGCACCTGGATCAACTCGACGACAGCAACACGGACCCAGGCACGCTCTGGAACTGCTCGGCGACGCTCTTGAGTAGCAATGTCGGGTGCGCGGGCGAAGGCGGACAGGAAGGGCGCAGCGGCCGGAACCAGACGGAGAACCCGACCGTCACCGCCATTAACGGCAACCAAGTCACGATTTCGCCCGGGCTGAACATGCCGAACTGGCGCAGTGGACAGACGCCGGGCGCGTGGTGGATGACGGGCCTGCCGTTGACGAACGTCGGGATCGAGGCGATCGCGTTCGACTCGTCCGCGAATGGGATGGACGCGCAATCGAGCCGAGGGACCATCGTCATCCGCTCGACGCGGCAATCGTGGGTCACGAACGTGCGCGCCACGAAGGGCAAGCGCGCGATGGTCCTGCTCTACCACACAAACCACATCACCGTCCGCGACAGCTACCTGCACTCGTCGCGGTCGCTGGCCGACCAGGCGTACGGCATCGAGACGTTCGGGGCCGACTATACGCTGTTTGAAAACAACATCATTCAGGACATCGTCGCGGGGGTGATCCCGGTCGGGTTCGGGCAGGTCTTTGCGTACAACTTCTGTACGGACTCCACCTACAACCCGAGCGGCGCGCCCTTCCCGCCGGGCAATTCGCAGATGATGGCGGGCAACTGGCATCACGACGGGGGAACTGCTTACACGCTCTATGAAGGCAACGATTGCCTCGGCATGAAGCAAGACGGGATTCATGGCACGAACAACTTCGTGACCGCCTTCCGCAACTACTATTCCGGTTTCGAGACGGGCAAGTCATGCCACACCGTCGGCGTGATGATTTATTCGTTCAACCGCTTCAATAACGTCATCGGAAACGTGTTGGGCACCAGTGGCTATCACACGTCGTACGACGTCGACCAAACAGGGTGCTCGGGGAAACAGATTTACGCGCTCGGCGTCACGATCGCCGGGGCCTTCTGCGGGGGCTGTTTCTCGCCCTCGGATGGCTTGGTCGCCTCGACGCTGATGCGGTGGGGGAACTACGACACCGTCACGGCGGGCACGGGGCGGTTCGTCAGCGGAGAAGTGCCGTCGGGGCTCAGCGATTACCCGAATCCGGTCCCGCCGAATCAGACCTTGCCCGCCTCGTTCTATCGCGCGAGTAGTGCGCCGGGCTGGTGGACGACGCCATGGGGGTCGCCGTCGTATCCCGCCATCGGGCCGGACGTCACGGGCGGGTCGATTGCTGGGCTGAACGGACACGCCCAGAAGATTCCGGCCCGTTTGTGTTACGAGAACAAATCGCACACGACGACCGGCTCGACGACCGGGACGATCCCGCTCATCGCGGATTTCAACGCTGCCGACTGCTACGCCACAGGCGGCACGCCAGACACCACGGCGCCGGTCGTCACGATTACGACGAATGGCGGCACCAACTTTACTGTCACCACGACGCCGCTGACGCTGGATGGTGGGGCGGTCGACGACATTCTCGTCGTCTACGATTGCCGCTGGACGAACGGCGCGAGCGGGGGCGCGGGCGTGGCGCCGGGCGCGTTTACCTGGACGGCGCCCTCGATTGCGCTCGCGGTGGGCGCGAATCTGTTGACCGTCTTTTGTCACGACGCCGCGAACAATGAAGGGAACGACACAATCACGGTGACGCTGAGCCCGCCCCCGCCGCCGGGACCGTTCTTCCGGATACGCCGCTGATGCTGCTGCTCCTCTTCTCGACCGCCACGGCCGTCTCCGTCAGCCTGACCGGCGTCGGGGGCACAGCCGGCGTCGGCTTCACGACGCCGGGGCTCAGGGGCGTCGAGGCCACAGGCAGCCCAGGCACGGTCACGGCGAGCGTCTCGGGCACGTCGTCGCTCTCCGGGGTCGTCGGCACAGGCATCGTCGGCCAGCCCGGGGCGCTGATGCAACGCGCGCCGATCACCGGCGAAACGGCCGCCGGGAGCGTCGGCACCATCACCCGGAGTCAATCGGCCCCGCTGATGAGTGTGACCGGCACGGGCGCGGTCGCGTCGGTCGGGCTCCAGATCGGCCTGAGCGGTGTGACCGGCACGACAGCGGCGGGCTCGACGACGGCAGCCCCGACCGTTCCTGTCACGGGCGCGGGGGCCACGGGCGCGACCGGCACCGTCGTCAGTCTCTCGCGCAACCTGTCGGGTGTCGAGGCGACGGGCAGCCCCGGGGCCGTGACCGCGAGCAAGAGCGGCCAATCGACGATGGTCGGCGTCGGGGCCACGACGACGATCGGGGTCCTCACGCTCGGCACGCGCACGCAAGGGCTCACGGCGGTCACGACCACGACGTCGGTCGGCTCGCTCATCTCGACGGGCGGCGACCCGTTCCCCGGGACGAATCTGGACGAGGTCTACGGGCCGGATCGGTTCATTGTCGGATCGGAATTTACGGTCTTTGTGGTGCTGCCATGAGTCAACGGCTCGGACAGGTCTATCAGGCCACCGGCGAATCGAAGCGGCGCTCGATCGATTGGAGCGGCCTGCTCGGGACCGATCTGATCAGTCTCTCCACGTGGGCGATCACCCCGGCCGGGATGTCGACGATCGGGACGGGCGTGACGACGACCTCGACCACGATTCAGGTGACGGACGGGCTCGCGGGCGTGACCTATAAAGTGGAGAACAGCCTCGTCACCGCGAGCGCCCAGAAGCACAAGCGGCACTTTCTCGTGACGGTCGAAGGCTGATGGCGGGGAAGACGTACAGTTTTGCGTGGACGCGGTGCCGCGGGATGAATACCTGGGATACCCCGCTCGACGTGCCGGCGGATCAAGGGACCGACGTACTGAATATGCACTTCTACGACGGCGGGATCGGCACCAAGCGGGCGGGCTCGAGCAATCAGACCCCGACCGGCGGGGGGTTCTTTGGGATCACGGCGCTCACCCGGTTCGTCCCGGGCCAGGACGACGCCGCCGCGGAAGTGATCTTCGTCAGCGCCGATGGCCCGGCGAAGTTCATGCGCGTGGCGGGCGGCACACTCGCGACGGAGCTGACGGTCGTCGATCCCGTCGGCGCCACGGACGCGGCGGCGACCGTGTTTCTGACCTTCAACGGCAAGCTGTTTGTCGCCTATGACTCGGACGTGAATCGACTCCACGTCCTCGATCCCGGGAGCTCGCCGACCACGATCCGCCGGGTGGGCCTGCTCGCGCCCGGGCCGCTCACGGGCTTTGCCAACATCGGGAGCGGCAGTTATCCCGCCACCCCGCGCTACTACCGGGTGGCCTTTATCGAGATCCGCGCCGGCGTGATTGTGCGCCGGTCGAACACGTCGGCCTCCTCCGTCGTCGTCACGCCCTCGGGCACGGGACTGTTGCTTCGCATCGATCGCCCGCCGCTCGTGGGCGAAGGTGAGACGCACTGGGAGCTCTACGGGTCCACGGATGACGCGCTCTTTTACGGGCCGCTGGCAACGATGCCGATTGCGACCCTGACACATGACGACATCTCGACCCCGTCGACCTGGGCGACCGCGTTTGATGCCGAGCCGTCCATCGGGGCGACGACGCCGTGGCCGTCCGTCCGGTTCCTCGCCACCGACGGGACGCACCTTGTCGGCTTGGGCGTCTACGAAACGACGGCGGGCGGGGCGATGGAGCCGAAACCGGGGCGCGTCTACTTCTCGCCCGCGCTCGATAGTTCCGGCGTGCACGACGACGAGCGGGTCAGCAACACGACGACGATTCAGGGCTGGATCGACTTGTCGCGCAACGCGGCGGGCATCGACCGGGGCCTCGCTCGTCTCGGGAACACGATCTACGCCTTCCAGTCGCGCGGCATCTACATGCTCGTGCCGACCAGTGACGCCGAGACGCCCTTTCGCCGGATCACGCTCTCGACGCAGCTCGGCGCCGAGAGTCATCTCAGCCTCGTCGAAGGCGAAGACGAAGCCGGGCGCGCGGCGCTCTACTTCCTCGATCCGGAGCTCGGACCGTATCGGATCGGCGTGAACGGCCTCCAGTGGATCGGGAAAGACGTCAAGGCGATCTGGGACACGGTCAACCACGACGCCGAACGCGGCACCGCGCACGGGGTCTATTACAAGTCCCGGCATCAGGTGCAGTGGTGGATCGCGACCGGCGGCAACAATGAGTGCAACACGGTGCTCGTGTTCGATGTGACCGAAGGCACGGCGAACGCCGAGGGGGTCCGGTACGGCTGGTCGCGCTACACCGGCACGTATGCCGCCGCGCGGGCGAGCGCCATGCTCCCCGCCTCGTTCGGGGCCGTGATGAGCCGCGCCCTCAAGCCGTACACGGCGGCCACGACGTTTTTCGGCACGCTGCTGCTCCGAGGCGACGACCCGACGATGCGGACGGACGTCGGCACCGCGTATCAGGCGTACGTGCAGTCGCGGGCGCTCACGCAGGAGCCGCTCTATGTGAACAAAGCGGTGCTCAAATCGTTCGTGCATGCCGGGGTGTCGCCCGGCGTCACGCTGACGCAGACGTTCATCCGGGGCGAAGGCGACGAAACGCCGCGCGTGGCGCATGTCGTGCTCACGGCGCAGAGCGGTGAGGGGGAGGTCTTTCCGAGGTTTGAAGCCGCCGCGCTCGCCGATGCGTACGCGTTCCAGGTGCGCTTGGGCGATCAGGTCGCGGTCGACAAGCTCTGGACGCTCAATCGCTGGTACGGCGTGATTGAGATGCGGGAGGATCGCTAATGCGGCCGTCCTCCACGTACCCAGACTTTCTCACCGGCTGGGTCGGCAAAGAGTTTGAGTCGTTGTATGCGCAGTTGGGGGAGCAGGCAGACCTCACCATTGGGCCGCCCGGCCCGACAGGGGCCACGGGGCCGCCCGGCGCCACGGGCGCGACCGGCGCCACGGGCGCGACGGGACCGATCGGCGCGACCGGCGCGACCGGGCCGTCGGGGGCGACCGGGCTCCTGCGGGTCATCGGGCAGTACGTCGGCGATGGCGTCAGCACGATCACGACGGGCGTCGCCGCGCCGGTGTCGATCCCGGTGGCGGGCGCCATCACGAAGGTCCGCCTGCTCTCGGCCGATCCGGCGACGACGTCCGGGTCCATCGTGATCGACATCTGGAAAGACACGTACGCGAATTTTCCGCCGACGGTCGCCGACACGATCACGGCCTCGGCCAAGCCGACGATTACGACCGCGACCAAGTCGGAGGACGCCACGCTCACGGGCTGGACGACGAGCGTCGCCGCCGGGGACGTCCTGCTGTTCAATGTGGAGTCGGTGACGTCGCTCAAGCGCGTCGTCATTGAACTCACGGTGACGTCGTCATGACGATCCGCATCGCGGAGTCGTGGGACGGCTACGGCGGGCAGCAGGCGGCAGCCTCGGGCCGCTGGGGCGCGCCGATCTTCAGCTCGACGCACGCGCGGACGGGCACGTGGGCGCTGGGCGGGACCGGGGCGTCGGGCGTGGCCGTCTCGTGCGGCATCGGCAACCTCGTCGCGAATCTGACGTTCCACTTCGGCGTGTGGGTCTACTGGACCGGGACGATCCCGGCGCAGACCGGGATTGTGTTCGGGCTCGTCGAAACGTCTCCCTACAACGGGTTTAACGCGCAGTGTGGCGTCAGCGCGAACACGGCGCATCAGCTCCGGTTCGATCGCGGGTTCAACGGGGGCGTGACGCTCGAGACGAGCGACCCGTGCCTGAATACGAATGCGTGGAACTACATCACCGGCACGATCCTCGTGGCGAATGCGGGGACGTGGGATATTTACTGTAACGGCGTGCAAGTCCTCAACGGGTCGGGCGACACGCAGGCGAACACGGCACAGGTCGGCGGGATTCATCTCGGCACCGGCGCGACCTATTGGGTCGATAGCGTCTGGATGATGGACCCGACGGGCAGTTTCAATAACGCGCATCCGGGCCTCACGTCGACGTTCATTGTCTCGGCGTTCCTGCCGACCGGCGCCGGCGCGACGACTGGGCTGACGCCCTCGGCGGGGAGCAATTTTCAGAACGTCGACGAGGCGCCGCCCGACAGCGACACGACGTATAACTCGGGCGCGTCGAACGCGTACGACACCTATGCGATGTCGTGGAGCTCGCTGACGGGGTACGGCATCCTCGGGATGATTGTGAGCACGTGGAACCGCTCGATCTCCGGCGCACAGAATTGCAACGCCGTCCTGCGCGTCGGGGGTGTCGACAACCACGGCGCGACGAAGACGCCGCCGACCACGTATCGCTACGACGCCGAGACATCCAACAACAACCCGACGTCGGGGCTCGCGTGGGACTACACGGCGCTCTCGACGACGGAACTCGGGTGGCGCGCGGGCGGGACGACCTTGCGACTCTCGCAGCTCTATGCGGACGTGATTTCGACGGGATCGGCGTTCGCCTCGCCCGTGGCGTATCTCGTGTTTCCCTAGAAGGGTCAACCTATGCAGGCCGGGATCAATCGTCGCGCGGTGCTCGACCAGTTGGGCAGTCCCGTGGACAGCCCGCTCCAGGCGGCGCTCGCCAATAACAGTGGGGTCCGGTCCCCGTTCGACGCGCCGGGGTTGCAACTGCCGAACGAATCGGCGGCGCCGCTGGGGGCGTCCCCCGCACCAGCGGCGGCAGCCCCGGCACCTGCCGCCGACTTCAGCGGCCAGCTCGAAGGCTTCAATGCCGACAAGCTCGCGGCGAACAAGAACGACCCCAAGTACCGCTTCGCGTCGATCGCCAAGGGGTACAACGTCAGCGACCCCGGCGGCCGACAGGCGCTCTCGGACGCGCTCGCGGCCGATACGAGCGGATTCTTCAAGGGTGGGCTCCAGGGCGACATGATTCAGGCGCTGGACCCGGCGACGGGGCAGTTCGGCGGGGTGGACGTCATTCGGGGACTGGATGCTGGTGGGCAAGGTTGGCAATGGGGCGCAGAAGGTCCGCAACAAACTACTTCCTTAGGCGCTCAAGCAAGTGGTTTAGCGGGCAATCCCGGCCTTGAAGCGGCACAGAGCAATCTGAGCGGGCTCTTGCAAGGCTCGCCCTACGCGAACATCCAGAACGCGCTCGGGAAGATGCAGCAGCCCAACCTACAGGCGCTCATCGCGCAGCTCGGAGGAGGACAGTAATGGCCCTCGCGCCCGGTTGGGAAGTCGGCCCCGGCGGCGGGAACATGGTCCGCAACACGGCGACCGGCCAAGTCGTCGACACGAACCATCCGATCTATACCGCCGCGCTCGGCCCGTCGGCCGGCGTCCAGACAGGCGGCGGCTCGCCCGCGCCTCCGGGGGGCATCCCGAGCGGTCCCACGGGCGCCGGGCAGGCGTTGACGGCGCCCGCTCCCGCTGGGAACACGACGGCGCCCGGCACGCCTACAACGGCCGCCGGTGCCTTCCAACAGGCGCTGGTCAACCGGCTGACGGCCCCGCCGCCCTCCGCGAGCTCGCCGGCGATTGCCCCCGCGATTGCCGCGAACAAGCTGGCCGGACAGCGAGGAATGGAACGCGGACGCGCCCAGCTCGCCGAACGCGCCGCCACCGAAGGCACGTCGAACAGTGGTGGATTTGACACGGCCCTCAGCGGGCTGAATCAGGACCGGGCGACGCAAGAGGGGCAGTTCGCGGGCAACGCGGTCATGGGGCAGGCGCAGCAGGAAGCGAACCAGCTCACGCAGACGCTGGCGCTGACCGGGAACATGCTCAGCGACCAAGACCGGATCGCCGCGCAGGAGCGACTCGCGGCCCTTCAGGCGCAGATATCACGTGAGCAGATCGCGAATCAGGCGAGCTTGGGCGGGCAAGATATTGCCCTGCGGCAAAATCTCGGACAAGGTCAGCTCAATCTCGGACTCTTGTCTGCCCTAATGGGGAACCAAGTCAGCAATAGCTCGCTCGGACTCCAAGCGGGACTCGGACAGGCGAACCTCAACCAGAACGCCGTGTTGCAAATGCTCGGGTATCTCTGATGCCAAACTTCCTCGACGCCGCACAGGGTGTCAATTATTTGGCACCGTACGCGACCCGGAACGTCGGCGGTGGCGGCGCGGCCTCGGGAGCGCTCGGCGGATTCTCGAGCGCGGCTGGGATCGCGCCGATGACGGGCCCGGCGGCTCCGTTCGTCCTCGCGGGCGGGGCGCTCGCCGGCGGCATCGCGGGGGCGCTGAGGAAACACGCGAAGTCGGCCGCGACGGACATCTCGACCCAGGACGCGCGAGCCGCGCTCGCCCGCGCCTATGCGGATGCCTACGGGGGTCAGAAGCAGGCGACCCCCGAATTTCTCGACCAAGCCCTCGCGGGCGGGTCATCGAAATGGGCCGGGGCGAAGGAAGTCCAGAACGCGATCGCCAACATCCAGGCGAACGCGGCGCGGGAACAGGGCCTCGGCGCGGGGTCACGGCCCGCCGTGAGTAGCGGCCAACAGATTGGCTACCGGCCGGGGTCGCAACTGCTCGACAGCGGCAACAAGGCCGCCTTGCTCAGAATCCTAGGGGGCGCGTGATGCCGATCGACTGGACACAGCTCATCCAAACCGGCGCCCAACTCGCGGGCAGCGCCGCCGCCGCTCGAGCGAAGGGTCGCGCCGATGAGTCACAGGCGCTCAATCAGCGCGACCAGACAGGGAACAGCCTCTACAACACGGCCCAGAATGCGCAAATGCAAGCGGGACAGCTCGACCTCCAGCGCCAGCAGGCCGCACAGAACATGGCCGGGCAGCGGACGAAGCAGGCAACCGTCGGCGATATCTTGTCGCGGATGCAGGATGTCAGTATCAACGTCCCCGGCATCCAGAACGCACAGGTCACCGGCGGCCTTCGGCCCTCCGCGATGGGTGACGTGGCTCGCACGTCGAACGCCCTACTCGCCAAGCAAGCGCTGATGAAGCAACTCGAGGGGGACAGCTTCTCCGGGGGCAATCTGCTCCAGGCCCCGCAACAGAGCGCGATGCCGCAGGGGAACGCCCTCGACAGCCTGCTCCAGTATGGCGGGATGGCGGGGTCGATGGCTGGGGCGGTCATGGGCGCGCAGACGCCGGGACAGACAATCAACCTGCCCGACGCGCCGGCGGCGGAAAACTCGTCGTACGTGCCGAAACCGACAGGGGCGGACACGGAGGAGCTCCAGCGGCTGATCGCGCTCCTCGGACAGCAGCAGGGAGGGTTCGAGTAATGGCGGGCCTCGGGCTCGGCGCGGGGTACGGCGCGGGGGCGATGAGCGGCACGCTGGGGGACATCCTCAAGCAGAAGTTTCTCGAGCAGATTCAGAAACAGAAGCTCGCCGAGGACATCCGGCAAGCGAACCTGCAACACGAGTTTCAGAGCGCGCAGCTCGGCCAGAACCAGCAGCGGATCGGCCTCGAAGGGCAAAAGCTCGGCGAGGACCGGCGGCAGTTCGACATCGGCAGCGGGCAAGCGCAGCAGCGGATCGGCCTCGACACGCAGAAATTCGGACTGGAACAAGAGGCGCAGCCCGTGCGCTTGAAGTATCAGCAGGCGCAGGCCGACGAACTCGCGCGGAAGCCAGTCGCAGAACAAGAGGAGCGCAGCTTCATCACCGGACGCGACACCGCGCAAGGCGCGCAGCGGATGAAGGAGATCGGCGCCAGCGGGGCGAATAGTCTCGCCGTCGCGCGGGAGGGGACCTCGCGTGAACGGGCCGCCGACTGGCAGATCGTCGATACGCCGACGGGCGGCAAGGTGCGCGTGAATCGCATCACCGGCGAGGAAGTGCCGTTGGCACAGGCGGGGAAGGCCGGGGCAGGCGCGGGAGGGAAAGGCGCCGTCAGCGAGGAGTACGCGAAAGAGCGGCAGCGTCGTATCGTGCAATCGGTCGACGAAATGATGAATCAGACCGATTGGACAACGGTCGGCCCAGCCGCCTATGCCTCCGGTGTCCCCGGCACGCCCGCGCTCGCGTTCAAGAAGCAAATGGAGACGTTGCACTCGAATATCGCTTTCGGCGAACTCGCCGAGATGCGCGCGGCGAGTAAGACCGGCGGCGCGTTGGGACAGGTGTCCGACAAGGAAGGGACGCTCTTGCAATCGACCCTCGGGGCGCTCGACCAGAAGATGAGTCCCGAGCAGTTCAAGGGGCAACTCGCCAAGATCAAGCAAACGCTCGCGACATGGAACGCAGCGAAGGCGGCCGATGCGGCGGCGAAAAAATCAACGGGTGGTCTCGGCGTGACCACGGCCGGCGGCAGCGAGACGCCCGATCAGCGACTGGCGCGACTGAAGGCCATCGCGGAAGGCAGCAAGTAAGTGCCCGACATCGACGCCCAGGTGCATCGCCTGATGGCCGCTGGTGCCAGCGACGATGACATTGTGTTTTTCCTCAAGAATCAGCCGAAGGTCGATGCACCGTCGAAGCCCGCGATGCCGCCGCCCGATCCGGCGCCGGGGTTCCTTGATCGCATGGGGGCGCTCGCCAGCAATCCGGGCGCGGGCAAGGCCGCGCAGGCCGGCGCCGCCCTGATGTCCTACGTCGGGAAGAATCCCGTCCAAGCTGGCGCCATGGCGGGTGGGCTGGCGACCGCACCGTTCACCGGCGGCCTGTCGATTCCCGCGGCGATGGCGGCAACCGGCATGGCGAGCGCCGCAGGCGCAGGCGCTGGAGCACTCACAAAGCAAGCGGTGACCGGCGAGGCCGATCCGAACCTCGGGCAAACAATGGCCGTCCAAGGGGCGCTCGGGGCCGGCGGTGAAGGCGTGGGTCAAGTCGTCGGGCGAGGGGCCGCCATGCTCGGCAAGGGGCTCTATCGCGCGGCGGCGCTCCCGATCAAGCAGTTCGGCAAGTACGGCGACCAGATTCAGCAAGGGCTCGACCGGGGCGTGCTTGTGAGTCAAGGCGGCCTCGCCAAAGCGACCCGCCTCAAAGACGCCGCGCAAACGACCAAGGCCGACGCCCTCGCCCTCCGCGGTCGGCTGGGCGTGGTGCACGACGCCGGCGCCATCGCGAGGGACGCGGGCGGTCCGCTCGCGGCCGACGCCGCGAAGATGAGTCGCGCTGGTTACGGCGACCGCAGCGGGGCGTACGCCGACCAGTTGAGCGAGTTCGTCGCGCAGAATCCGCAGGGGTCGCTCACGCCGACCGCGCTCGACGAAGTCAAACAGACCTGGGACAACGCCGCCGGTCCTGCGTTTCAGAAGATGCGCATGAAAGAGTCGCTGTCGCCCAGCGACCGCTACACGGTCGAAATGACCGGCGCGGCCCGTCGGGCGCAAGAGAGCGCGGTCCCCGGCTATACGGCGATGAACCGCGAGATCATGACCAATGAAGGCTTGCGGCGCATGGTCAACCGGCGCGTCAATCCGACGGCTGGCGGCGGCAATCAAGGGCTTGAAAACGCGATGACGATGGCGGCGACCGCGATGGCGGGCCCCGCCGCGATTCCCGCCCGGCTCGCGATGTTGCCGCCCGTGCTCTCGGCCGCCGGCATTGCCGCCTACAAAGGCGCGAAGCTCGGACAGCCCGGAGCGACGGCGGTGCTCAAGGCGCTGCTGGCGATGCTAGGACCGAACGGCCAGCAGGAACAGCAGCAGGCCCCCGAGGAGTAGCGCGATGATGACGAGCACAACCCAGATCCGCGCCAGCCACATCGTCTCATCCGAGGGATCGTCGTCCATCTCGAGCGCGTGTGTGTCCATATGATTACCCACAAGGAAATCCCCGGCGGCGGGGGCGGCGAGTGTCGCACGGATGGCCGGTACGTGTCCAACAGGCGCGACGGGAGCGCCCTCGTCATCACCGGCGACGGACGCATCGATTGCCCCCCAGGCAGCAACGTCCTGTACCCGCGCGTCACGCCAGTTGGCGAGTTCAAGATCGTCGGTCAGTGCTCCCCGGACAACTGCATGTCTACGTACGAATGGCAGGCGGGCATCGGCTGGACCGATGTTGGCTGGTCCGTCGGCGTGAGCGCCGCGATCTACGACTACGAGGGGCGACTGTGGACGGTCTCGCCCGGCGGCCAGCTCAATACCTCGCAGGGGTTCCGGTACGTGGAGCCGCCGACCGCCACGCGCCCCGCCGGTAAAGTCATTCTCGGCGACGCGACCATGAGCGCGGCCCCGGATGGCATCCTCCTTCACGAGTACACCGTGTTCGCTGGGGGGTATCACGGCGGGCAGGGTCACGAGGAAGGGACGCACATCGTCACCCCCGACAAGCAGCGATTCGTCCTCCAGCACGGGGATAACCGCTTTACCCGCTGGACGTACGACCCCGCGCGCGACGTGCTCGCGGTCGCGATCTCGAATCTGAGTCGGCAGTCGGTCGAGTTCTGGTGGATGGAGCTCGCAGACATCCTCACCCTGGAACCCTACGAAGACATTCCGGAGGAACCCGTGAAACTGCCGCGTCCCGTCTGGGATCGCCTGAACGCCGTGCGCGCGCCGCTCGGGGACATGAACACGAAATTTACCGACGACGAGCGGGGGCGCATCTTCAACGACACCGCCAAAGCCTTCCCGAAGACTGGCCCCGGCGCCGTCGGGATGCAGCGCAAAGACAGCGGCACCGCCGCCACGCTGCCCGACGGGACACGGGTCTGGAACGGTCTGCGCTGGATCGATGACGCCGGCGCGCACTGGGGCTTCGACGTCTGCGGGGCGTGCTCGGCCGGCTACATGCGGCCGGTCGATGCCGAGGGAGGCGCCGCCGATGCGGGCAGTTTCGTCGAGTGGCAAGGCATCGATCCGCCGCCCGGCAACCTCGAGGCCCGCGTCGCGGCGCTCGAAGCCCGTGTCGAACGGCACCTGAAACCCTGAAGGGGGACGCCATGACGATTGGCTGGATGTCACAAATAGGAGGGGAGACCATGTCACCGATTTTTGCGGTTGTCGAATGGGATGCGACCGCCGTCGTGCTGGTGATCGCGGCGGTCGGTGCGATGGCGGTCCAGATCATCTCCGCATGGCGGACGGGCGCGAAAGTCACCGAAGTCCATGACAAGGTCGCCGTCATCGAGCAGCACACGAACGGGATGAACGCTGCGTTGCAGAACACCAAAGACGAACTAGCCGAGGAACTAAAACTGTTAAAGGCGGCAAATCTGGCGGCACTAGTGGAACAGCGGGACCGGGCGCAGATGAAGGTGGCGGAGCAGAACACGGATCTGTTGCGCCGGGCCGATGCGGCAACCCCGTCGCACGACAAGGAGAAGCCATGAGCCTACTCGGCATCCTGATCATGTTTCTGATCATGTGCGTCGTCATCTGGGGCGTGCGCGCCCTGATGGCGGCCTTTAGCATCGGCGACCCGATCGCGACGGTCGTCTATGTCTTCCTCGTGATTATTTTCCTCGTGTGGCTCCTGCAAGGGCTCGGGGGCGTCAGCCTCGGGACGGTGCGCCTATGAGCGATCCGTTTCCCTTGACCGGCGGCGACAGTGGCCGATGGCCGCTCCTGAGCGCGATCGGGCCTGTCAAGGCAGGAGCGGGCGAGGACCCGCCCGTCGATCGGGCTTCGGTCGAAGCACGACCACCGGCAAGACCGCCAGCGCAAACAGCACCAACACGCTAGGCTCGGGGACCGGGATCTCCGTCGTCTGATGAAAGACGTACGTCGCGGCGGCCATCGACGCCTCGGCGGCGCCGCCCCCGGCCGACGTCGTCCAGAAGGCATACCCGGACTGCACGGGCGCGGGCACGTTCGCGCACGGGCGCGCCATCTGCACCGGACCCTCGCCATTCATCCCAACCAGCGCGACCGCGCCGCACGTTTCCAGCACCAGATCGGCCGCGACGTACGCGAGCGCTGAATGGCCCGGCGTCGGGGCCCCCGTCATGACCGTCGGGGCCATCACGGCAGCCGCGACCTCGGCGACAAAGAGCGACTCCGGCGGCGACAGGATCGTGAAGTAGAGTTCCCCGAACGAATAGCGCCCGTCTTCGCCGACCGTCGAGGCCGCGCGGAACCCCGGGCTGCTCAGCGTGAACCGCAAGGCGAACGGGTCGCTGGCATCCGGGGCGAAGAGAATTAGCGCAGGGTCCAGCAGGAGCGGGCCGCCCAGCGTCCAGTCGAAGCCGCCGGGGACGTAGGTGGTGAAGGTAAACTCTTTATCGCCCAACTGGCAGCTCGAGCCGACGAGGCTCGCGACGGTCGTCGTGGTGCAGAGTGGGGCGGCCGAGGCCGGGCGCGCAAGTGCGAGGACGGCGCCGAAGACGAGGACAATCAGCTTAGAATGCGTGGTAGCCATTGCTGTCGCGCCTCCAGCGCGAGCCAAGTGGTGAGGGGCCCATCGATGCTCCACGCATCGATCGGTCCCGCCTACTCTACACCCGACGGCTCCTCCGAGCGGTCATAAATCAACCGGAGCCGCACGAGTCGCGTCGCCCACGGCTCCCGGGAGGGGGCCGGGTCCCACGCGATCGGCAGACGAATCACCCGCGACGGGTCCTCGAGGCGGCGGCCATTCGGCCACGGCACCTGATGCGCCGGGTCGCGTCGGTCCAGCATGTGAGTATGTCTAACTCACATCACGTGGCTGAGTCAAGGCCTACCCGGCCCGTTTCGGGCTGAAGCGAGCGCGCGTCGCCGCGTGGATCGCGTCCTCGCGGGTCGCGCCGCGACGGTCGCCCTCGCTCCGGCGATCGTTGGCTCGGCGTTCCGCGTGACGGCGCTCGTAGAGCGGACTGATGCCAGGAGAGAACAGCTCGGCCACGGTCAGACCGAAGAAATCGGCCACTTTGTTCAATTCCCGCACGGGCAAGCCACGATCGCCGGAGAGCACTTTACTGATCCAGGCTTTCCGGTGGCCGCACCAGATCGCTAGGGCCTGGGCCTCGACGCCCCGGTGACACAGCAACGCCCGGATGTTCTCGGCGAGGAGCTTGTCCGCCCGAATCTGGCTTTGCATAGACCTCAACCGATAGAAACTGAGCTGAGCGTCTCGGGAAGCGTAGCGCACGGCCTTGAGCAACGGGGCAACTCGTTACAAGAAAATACTTGACAGCGGGTATCCGTTTCGGCAACACTGCGGCACATGACACACGGACGACGGTCGTTACTGGCGTGGCTGAAGCGGAGTCAGGTGCTACGGGTGGCGCTGGCGAGGGAAATCGGGATCTCTAAAGCGTACATGTCGAACATCCTCAACGGCCATCGTCGGCCCAGTCTGGAAACCCTGCTGCGGATCGAGACCCGCACGGGGGTCCCGGCAGTCTCCTGGGCGGAGATTTCAGTCTCCCAATCGGATCGCGCCACCAAACGCTCAGCGAAAAGGCCCAAAGTTAACAAGCGGTTAACCCTCGTCTCGAATAGTTAACATAACACTCAGTATTGGGCGCTGGCACGGTATCCTTTTCGCTAACTCACGCTAAGTCTCGCTACTGAGTATAACGCCAGTCGTGCAGGAACCGAACGGACACGATCGGACAGGCGCGGAGGGGAAGTGATGTGGACGCTGCTCTCGAATCTCGCTAAGCGGTACGCCGAACGGTGGCCGCCCGTGAACGAGCCGCCGCTCATTGATCGCATCGGGGCGCTGGCGCAGCAGCCGGCGGTGCAGCGGTGGGCGTGCCCGCTGTGTCACTACGCGCTGTGGGCCGAGGGGCAGCACATCTGCGAGTCCTGCGGATCGCTCTTGCACCTCGTGCGGGAGCCGAAGCAATGACCCCGCTCGCGCTTGGCCTGCTGCTGGCGTTCTGGTTTTCGCTGCTCGTCGCCCTCGTCGGCCTCGGGCTCATCTGGTTGTTTTTCGGGGGGAAGGGCTGATGTTCTATTGGACCCATCCCGAGGCCCCGCGTGACCCGACGAGCGACGCGCCCGATCCGGGCGGGCCACGCGGCGTCTACTACCGCTGTCTCGATTGCGACTGGGCGGGGCGCTCGGCACTCGCCTTCGATCATCACTGCGACCATCGGGGCCACCGGATCATCCTGCGGGACGCGCCGCAGTGGGGGCCGGTCGCGTTCAAATGTCGTGCGCCGTATGCGGGGGATAAGTGACTCCACAAATACTTGAGGCGATTCGTACTGTTCTCCATGGTTTCGACCAAAGAGTCTTCGTGCGAAATACGGACACCGACGACGAGTCTGGGTGGGCTATCAGCCTGCTTCCCTATGTTGCTGCACTGGCATTTCTGGATATGACTGTAAAGGAAGCCGATCGAGCCGTCACGAAGGAGCCCGCATGACCACTGAACTACACGACGAACTGCTGCTCGTCGATTTGTCGTCGCTGGCGCATCCGATCTGGCATATGACGACGGACAACCTGAAGGGCACCGTCCATACCGCGATCGTCGATCGCGTCCGCGCGCTGGCCTCGCAGCATCCGCACGCGGCGATCTGCTGCGACGCCGGGAAGTCGTTCCGCGCGGATATCGACCCGACATACAAGGCAAATCGGCCCGAGTCAGACGCCGTCCTGCGCCATGAAATCGTGCTGGCGATCGAGACGTTGCAAGAGGACGGCTTTCCCGTGTGGTGCGTCCCCGGCTTTGAGGCCGACGACTTGATCGCCTCGGCCACGTATCGCGCGCTGGAGATTCCCGACACGACCGTGCTCATCGTCAGTGCCGACAAAGACCTCTTGGCCCTCGTGAACGGGCGTGTGCGGGCGAAGTCGCTGACGAACGGCGCGATTCTCGATGCCGAGGCCGTGGTCGCGAAGTTTAACGTGCTGCCCGCGCAGATGCCCGATTACCTCGCACTCGTCGGCGATAAGTCCGACAACATCACCGGCGCGAAAGGGATCGGCACGGTCACGGCGGGGAACCTGCTAGGAACCTTCGCCACGCTGCATGAGCTCTATGCCGCCATCGACGCGGGCGACGCGAAGCTGTCGCCGTCGGTGCTCAATTCGCTCGTCGAGTTCCGCGACCGGATGCCGACGGTGCGCGAGTTGATCAAGTTGCGCACGGATGTACCGTTGCCGTTCGAGGAAATTGCCGTGGACCGGAAGCCGAAGGAGCCAGAACCGATGCCGACAATGGACGTGTGCGGAGAACCTTACGATCCGCTGGCGAAGAGTGACGGGCCGACGTTTACGAATCCGCCCGCGCCGACTGATGCCGATGCGGGCATGACGAGCACGGCCACGCTGACGGCGACGCTGCCCGAGGGCTCGCCGAGTCTCCAGGGCATCCGCGACATGGCGAAGCATCAACCACGCACGGCGACGGAGGTGCTCGCCCCGGCCCCAGTGGACTTCGAACGGCAGCTCGAACCACGCACGATTCTCGAGGCCAAGCAACTCGCGGAGTGGATGTTTGCCGCGCGCCTGTTCAACGGGTACGGCAACGCGCCTGCGGTGCTGGCGACCATGATGGCGGGCCGGGAGCTGGGCTTTCAGGCGATTGCCTCCCTGCGGGCGTTCCACGTGATCGACAACAAGCAATCACTGGCCGCCGACGCGATGCGGGCCAAAGTGCTGCGGTCGGGTCTCGCCAAATACTTCCGCCTCATTACATCGTCCGACGAGGGCGCGACGTGGGAAACGTGGCGCGTGAACGACCCAGAACCGACGCCCTTCACCTTCACGATCGTCGAAGGCCGACGCGCGTATCCCGGCGATGACCGGGCATGGGCTAAAAGCAACTGGGGGGCGCGCCCGAAGGATATGGTCATCAAGACCGCCTCGGCGAAGCTGTGCCGACTAGTGTATGCCGATGTGCTGTTCGGGCTCTACGCGCCCGAGGAGTTGCGCGATTGAGTACGGACCCGCGCGCCGAGACGTTGCGCCTGCTGACGAGCATCGACGTGACGCTCAAGCAGATCCTGAGCGCCGTCTCGCGCGCTCCGGGGCCGGTCGCCTCCGGTCCCCGCATCGCGGACGATCGCGACCTGGACTCGAAGTACGGCGACCCCGCGGTCAAGTTCAATCCGAAGGACTGGAGCGGGGAGAGTTTCAAGGGCTCACCGATGAGTCTCTGCCCGCCGGACTTTCTCGATCAGCTCGCCGAGAGCTTCGACTACTTCGCGGAGAAGAATGCGGGCGTGCTGACGACGAGCGGCCAGCCGAAAGCCGAGTTCGACCGTCGCGCGGCCCGGCGGGCGCGCGGGTGGGCCCGACGCCTGCGCACGAAGGCCAACGGCGGGGCGCCTGAGCCGACCACGAACAGTGCCCCAGCGTGGACCGGGAACGACTGGCCGACGGGGGAGGGGTTCTAGATGGCCGATTTCAGGCCCTGCGCAGTGCCGTCCTGCCCCGCACTGGCGGTCGGCGGGGTGTACTGCCCGATTCATCGGTACGCGCAGCCAGCGACGACGAGCGCCATCTGTCCGCGCTGTCACAAGGGCATCGCGCGGGGCCAGTTGACACGGACGCTGCCCGGCGTGTGCCGGACGCTGATTCATGCGTGGTGTTCACTCGAGGCGCCGGCCGTCGTGCGCGCGCCGAAGCGGAAGAAGGCGAAGGCCCGGCCCCTGTTCGATGAGCCGACGCCATGAGGAGCGGTCATAAGTACGGCGCGGTCGCGACGGTGGTCGACAACGTCCGTTTTGCCTCGAAGGCCGAGGCGCATCGTTATCAGGAGCTGCGCGTGCTCGAGCGCCTCGGCGAAGTGACGGAGCTCGAGCTGCAACCAAAGTTTCCGTTGTATGTCTCGCTGATGGGATCGAAAACGGTCGCGCCGTGCCTCGGCGAGTACCGCGCCGACTTCCGCTATCGCTTCGGGCCGCAGGGGCTATTGAAAGTCGAGGACGTCAAAGGCTACGAAGTGCCGTTGCAACGGTGGAAGCGGCGACACGCGGAGATCCAATACGGGATCAGTGTCGAAGTGATTCGGATGCGTCGGGTGAGGGGGAGGTGATGGCCGTGGACTGGTGGAACATCGTCTGGGGGAACTAATCGATCGGGAAGACGCGCCATGCGGGCACGCACGATAGAAGTGCGGGGCTACACGGTTACTCAGCGAGACCGAGGGCGAACCCTGAAGCGCTGCGCGCATCCGGTGAGCGATATACCGGAGACTCTCTCGACGCTGGAGCCCGGGGAGGTTTACGTGATGGCCCCCCGGTCAGACTCACGCCCTCCCGGCGCTGACGCACACGGCCGTGCGGACAAGCCTTCCGGGGCCTATCGGGGCGAGCCGAAGTGGTGCCGGCCAGGACGCGCGGGAGCGGGACGCAAGAGCCACGCGGAGGAAGCGGGGAGTGATGTTCACTTCCGGTGCATTTCAGGGAGGTCTGTCTTCATGGACGTTGAACCCTTTACCGCACGGGTGATGGCCTTTCTCGATGCGTACGACGGACTCTATGAGCAACATCGGGGCGTCGCCTACTTCGGATCGCCGATTCGCGACTATCAAGCGGCGTGTGCGCTCTGTCGCAAACTGCCACACGAGGTGCTCGTCGAGCTCGCGACGGTGTGTCTCTTGAGCGATGATCCGTTTCTCCATCAGGGGACATTGACGATCGGGAAGTTTCGGAGCCGGGTCAGTTGGTGCGCGGAACGGCTGGCGGCGGAGAAACAGAAACGGGGAATGGCGTGATCTGCGACCACTGTCGCGACCTCGGGATCGTGGTCATCGCCTACGCCTCGGGCGAGGCCGACGACTACGCCCTGTGTCTCTGTCGGGCGGGGCAGGCGTGGCGCGTCGATCGGAACCAAGGGCGGAAGACGAATCCGCTGTGGCATATCTGGGCCGCGCAGATGGGCGTTGATCACGATCGGATCGGGCTATTGGAGGAGTTTTTTCCGGGGGAGGCGCCCGCGTGGTTTCAGGAGGTGCGGACGGACACGGGCGTCCTGCTGGCTGCTGGCCGCACGCGGAAGTGACAGCGCACTCCGCGCCGCACGTGCCGATTATGTTTTGCGGGCCGCGTGAGCGCGCAGGAGGCGTGAGATTGAGAGTCACCGATTTCAAGCGATGCGTATCCGACACGCACGAGCCGATCTGGTATCTGCCTCGCGATTATAAGGAATGCCCTGTCTGCGCGCTTCATAGGCGAGTGAAGGAGTTGCGCGAGGAGCGCCTGTTGGTAGGTGTACTGCTGGAATGGGCGAAGATGAAGGCGGATCAGTTCATACGAGAAGCCGGGTCGGTATCGCAGAGGGAGCGCGGTGGGTACGACGCGCTTGCGCCTTTGCCCGATCCGGCTCGTTCTGGCGCCGTGGACGGTGGGAAAGTCGAATGAACACCAAGCCGAACGACCAAGGCAGATCAGAATCTACAGTCGCTGGGCGTCTCCCCGTCGTTCCCCAGGGGACGCGGCCGGAACCTTTGGTATGGGAACTATATACTTGACTCCCTTGACGCATGGTGCTAGAATCCTCTCTAGAAAGTGAGGGTTTGCGATATGCCTACCGGGCTTCTCGGTCAACGGTTCAATCATCGGCACGCGGCCGGCGTCACGCGGTATCAGGTGGACCGCGCGCATCGGGACCATGGCTATTTCGAGTGCGTGGCGATTCGTGGAGTCGAAGGGACGCACCACTTCGTCGGCGGCATTCAAGTATTCAGCCAGGAGGACATCCGCCACGCGCTGGCATTGGAACAGAAGCGCCTGCATGACGCGGCGACAGTGCCCGGATTCGACCCGACGCGCGATGGCGCACTCGCGCCCGGCTGTAGCGATAAGGCGGTGCGGTAATGCCCCGCTCGAATAGCAGTCACTTTGCGCTGCGGCAGGGCAATCGACGCGGAGAATGGGCGACGGCTTGCGGACGGAGCGTTCGGGAACGGTCACTCTCGACGCTTGAATTTGCCGAGTGGATCTCATGCAACGAGTGCCGAGCGGCGGCGCTGGCAGCCAAAGCGGCCCTGTCCGGTGACGATGACTGCCGCGAAGCGCAGGACAATACGCCCTCTCTCGGGCCGTTTGGGAAGTAAGGCCATGCCGAAAGCCAATCCGACCAAATCCGCAATCAGCACGTTCGACCTGTTCGAGCGGTTTCCCGACAAGGAAGCCGCCCGGCTCTACCTCGAATCCCGCCTCTGGCCGAACGGCGCGGTGTGCCCTATCTGCGGCTTGGGCGAGCGCATCACCATCCGGAAGGCTGGGTACTACCGCTGCAACCAGTGCGCGGAGGACTTCACCGTCCGCACTGGCACTGTCATGGAGCGGTCGCACATCCCGTTGCACAAATGGCTCTACGCCATGTACTTGCTCGTCACGGCCCGGAAGGGTATCTCCAGCCTCCAGCTCTCCAAGCAGATCGGCGTGACCCAGAAGTCGGCATGGTTCCTGTTGCACCGACTCCGTGAGGCGTGCGGCAAAGACCTCCGCAAACTCCAGGGCATCGTCGAGATTGACGAGACGTACATCGGTGGGAAGGAACGGAACAAGCACAAGGACAAGAAGCTGAATCTGGGGCGTGGCCCAGTTGGCAAGACGCCAGTCCTCGGCATGCGCGAGCGAGGCGGGCGGCTGAAGGCGATGACGCTGACCGATACCAGCGCCGAGACAATCCAGTCGCTCATCTACGCGAACGTCGAATATGGCTCGCATCTGCACACCGACGAAGCGCCGGCCTACGCCGACATGGACGGCCTGTTCTATCGGCACGACGCCGTCAACCACGGACAAGGCCAGTACCGTCGGAAGAACGTCACCACTAACAGCGCCGAGTCCTGCTTCGCCGTGATGAAGCGCGGCATCTACGGTGTCTACCACTTCATCAGCCCGAAGCACACCGACCGCTACGTAGACGAGTTTGCCTTCCGGCTGAACGAGGGCAACGTCGAACGGCCGACGATGGCCCGGCTGGACTCGTTCGTGAGCGGAATGGCGCTGAAGCGGCTGACCTACGCGGACCTGATCGCCAATTCGGAGGGTAACTAGATGGCAAGCAAGGGGATTCGAGAGGTTGAGGTCGCTATCGAAGCCGTCCTTTTGCAGCAGCGTGACTGCCTGCTGGCGGCCCTGAAGGCCATCGTAGAGACCGGTGACGATTGCCCTGCCTGCGACCGAGGCGTACTTAGGCATCCTGAAAATGGGCATTGGCCAACATGTCCCTTCGGCCACGCCCAAGTAGCTATCGCTGCGGTGGAAGGCAAGCTGTGAAGCACCATTGCCCGATGTGCGGCGAACAGTGGGACGAGGACGTGTGCGCCAGTTGCGGCTGGAAAGAGCCGCCACGGGCACTTTGGGCGGTCGTAGACACGGTTCTGAAGTATCGGCCGACAGCCAGGAGCAAGCCGGCCGTTCAGCGGAAGCGACGACGGACGATTCTCCAGAAGCAGCAAGCGAAGGGGAAGTGAGATGCACTCCTGTATGACGTGCGGCTGCGCGTGCTACTGCGGCGGTGACATTGACGATTGCGACGTTGGCGACCACTGCCGGATAGGTTGCGGGTGCCATGAGGACGAATCTGACGATGGCCCGGTCGAATGCCGCTGTGGCCGCGTGGCCTGCCGTGAGGCGTGCGAACAGTGCGGCGCTCCACTCTGCCCGATGTGCTTCGAGACTGGCGCCGGCTTTTGCGACCGTCATCCGGACGAGCAGTATCGGCCGCCCGAAGGCACCCACTATGCGGAGGGCTAGGCTATGTTCGGGAGTCAAGTATATAGTTCCCTTTGGTATGGCCACCAGCCGACGCGCCGATTCAGCACGCTCTCGGGCATCCTGTCACCTACGACTGGCTGACTCTAGAGTTTCGCTACGTGGACGGCGAAGTCATGGACGCTGCTAACCAGCGCCCTTGCGTGCAATGCGGCGAACCGGCGACGGCGGACGGTCACGATCCGTGTATCGCCAACCTTCCCGGCGTTGCATTCGCGTGCTGTGGACATGGCGTCACGCCAGCCTATGCAGATCTCGGAGATGGCCGGGTTGTCGAGGCCGTCAATGGTCACGAATTGAGAGCGGCGTTAGCGGCTGTCAGATTCTCGGAGGTCCAGCCATGACTGAGCCGGGAACTGGATGGCAGTCAATGGCGACGGCTCCACGAGATGGAACGATGGTGAGGCTCCAGCGCATCTATCGGGGTGCGCTCATTGCCGAAGGATGTGGATTTTTTGGTGCCGTCATGGTCGATTACGACGAGGGGCCTGACACCTATGAGCACTGTTGGGTGTCAGAGGATCGACGGCACTTTTTTCCAGAACCGACGCGGTGGAAGCCGTTGCCAGAGGTGGGCCATGACTAAGCCGGGGACGCAGTGTGATGCGCTGGTGCACTGCTGGCACGTCACATCGTCCACAACGAACGGGCTGGCGGTGACTGGTTACGACAGAGAAGTCTGCTGTTGGTGTGGGAAGCGCCGTAAAAATCATTGGCGCATTGTGAAGGATCCGGCGCACGGCCCGCATGTGGAGGACAGCAAGATTATGTCAGGCGTGAAGTACGACTATGAACCGAGAGGGGCGTGATGATCGACCGAGAGACTGAGCCGGGGACGCTGCCGGACAGAAGGCGGCACGAGCATACGAAGCGCGTCCCTTACTACCCGCAGAGGTCAGTTGGCGACGAGAGCGACTACCAATCACGCTGCGTCGAGTGCGGTGCGATTCTTCGCGATCCGCCTAATCGGAGGTCCAGCCATGACTGAGCCGGTGACGCTGCCGGAGATCGAGAAGAGGAAACGTCCACGCAAGCCCGATGGGACGTACGCGCCAGAGCCATACGACGTGGTTTTCTGGAGACACGTCAACAAAACGGAAGGCTGCTGGCTTTGGACGGCGACCGTCAGCCGCAAGGGCTACGGCAAGTTCAAGGTCAACAGGCGGACGCAGATGGCCTCTCGCGTGGCGTGGCTGCTGTGCGTAGGGCCGATACCTGACGGCCTCTGGGTGCTCCACCGTTGCGATAACCCGCCGTGCGTGAATCCTGCGCACTTATTCCTTGGCACCAGCGAAGACAACGTTGCTGACCGCGATGCGAAGGGCCGAGTGCGTCACGGCGAGACTCACCCGTGTGCGAAGTTGAAGGCGAGTGAAGTAGCTTCCATTCGCAGCCTGCACTCAGAAGGCGCCTCGCTGTGGTTTTTAGCAGGCAAGTTCGGGGTCACATCGGCCCACATCAGTGACATTGTAAACGGGCGCAAATGGAAACAACTCGCATGATCAACATGACGGACTCGGAATACGAGAAGGCGCTAGAAGAGGCCCGAGAACGAGGGGCCGCCCAGGAGCGAGCATGCCTCCATGCTGAGCCCGTAGACCTGGCCGGCATCAGGGGTGAGTGCTGGTACTGCTTCAAGTCAGGATTTGTCTATCGCAACAGCGGTGGCTACAACCTTTCGATGTGCGATGCCTGCCGTGATGCGACCCGCACGCCGCCCACACCGGAGGCTCAGAAGTGACGGTCGCGTGCGCGAACTGCGGAGGCTCAGGAAGTCTGCCCGATATGACGTGTTGTCCAGTTTGTGGCGGAGGAGGGCTCACGGTGCAGCTGGTTAAATTCGTGAAGTGGTTCCGAGAGACGAACATGGAGATGGGTTTCGGCTACGACCGCACGGCGTGGTTCGTCTACTGCCGGTATCGTGGCGATGCTGAGTGGGGCAAGCACTGCGGTCCGTACTCCACGTCTGAGCAGGCGCGAGAGTGGATCCTTGCCATCCGTGAGACGGTGCCGCGATGACTCCCCCGCCCTCTCCAGAGGCGCTGATCCAGCGGCTACGCGCGCTGAGTGGTGTGTTTGCTTCCGTGGCTGAACATCTGGCGGGTCTGACATCTGATGCCAGGCTTGAATACGGCCGGAACGAGCTACTAGCTTGGGAGCGCGATGGGGCACTGCTGATGACGGAGGCCGCCGATGCGCTCTCCTCATCCCAAGAGGCGCTCCGAGCCAAGGATCAAGAAATCCAAGAATGGCGAACTCGTTGTTGGAAGGCGAGAGATACGAAGCCCTGCGAAGTATGCGAATGGCCGCAACCGATCGACAACGAACACTTCATTTGCGAGTGCTGCGGATTCCAACCGGGTTACGACAGACCAGAATCGTTTACGTGGAATGGCGAGTGGTGGGCTGGCTGGAAAGAGGATAAACCGCCGCGTATTGTGCGACAACTCACGGAGGCGCTCCGAGCCGCCGAGTCGAAGCGAGACGAGCACTGGGAGGACCTTGCCGAGGTCGCGAAATACGAAGCTGCCGAATCAGCCCTCCAGGCCAAAGAGCAGGATGTCGACAGACTTTGTCGGCTGACTGAGGAATGGGAAGCGAAGGGTGCTGAATGGGTCAGTGCGCTCCAGGCCAAAGAGCAGGAGATCGCTCGTCTGCGAGCCGCGTTGAAGGCAGTCGAATGCACGGCTCGTAAGGATTGCTGGTGCGATCGATCCTGGGACGCATTCCAGTACGGCCATCAACGCAAGTGCCAATTTGCCAATGAAGTGCTCGCGCTGGCCTCGTCAGGAGCTGAGACGCCGTGACGGAGCGGCGCTGTCTGACGCCGCGCGAATACGCGGACGAACGCCGCATTAGCCGCAAGACCGTCTATCGCCAGATCCGCGCGGGGACCGTGCCGGCTGAACGCATCGGCCGGCAGTGGCGCATCTACGTGCATGTGCGCCCGTCTGCCGGCCTGAGTGCGGTCTAATCCAGCCCCTTCGCGATGTAGCGCCGAATCAGCTCGAGCACGACCCAGCGGAGGGACACACCCTCCGCTGCCGCGCGGGACTTGAACGCGCGCCAGAGTTCGGCATCGACGTTGCGGAGAATGAAACTAGCCACGGGTCACAGCTCCGTCATCGACGAACACGAAGCAATAGCCACGTTTTGTGGCCCCGCCTGCCAGAGCGCCCGTCCATTGCATTTTGACGCAGAGGGCCTGTGCGGCCTTCCGGTGCACCGCTTCGCCGCTCAGTTCGTGCGGGTAGGGAATGGTCACGCGGTTGCCGTCCAGGTCACTGGCGACGATGCGCGACCCGCGCCGATCCGTGGCCCCGAGATAGTGCGTGGAAATCGCTTTCATCATGCGGCCTCTTGGTTTCGCTGAGTTGAATCGGTACGGAGCCGACGTTCCCGTGCGGCCTGACAGAGCGCCCAATATTGCCGTTTCGATTCCGGGCTCGCTTTGCCGTTCAGGCACTCGACCTGTTCGAGCAGGGCCAGCCAGTCGCCTTCGTCCGCTCGCCCGGCTGCGAGTCGAACATGGAAGCGGATATCTTCGACGTGCGCGGTCTTCGCGTAGTAGGCGCGCAGTTCTGCGTCCGTCATCTCGGAAAGCGGTTTGCTCGGCGTGACCGCTTTCGGTTTGGGATACGCGCGTCCGCAGCAGGGGCAGGCGTTCATCGCGCACCCTCTCGGGTCTGCTGAACGAAGCGCACAGCGGTCTGAAGCGGGCCGAGAGCGGTCAGCATCCATGAGGGGAGTTCACGAAACCGCGCAAACACATCTTCGAGGTATTCGGCGCGAATCGATGGAGACTGGCCCGGCGCAGTAAATGTAGTTACGAGAATGCCTCCGTGTGCTCTGTTCACTCGGTAGGCATCGAACCTGTAGCGGCCATACTGACACGGCGCAGGCTCAGCGGCTTTCGCGGTCGCGTCGGGGCGTTCGCAGGCGACACATTGCAGGGCCACTAGGAACACACCATTGGCACGGTCGAGCGAGTCACAACGGGTCTGGAGTTCGGCGTAGGTTGCCTTACGTGGTCGGAATGATTTTGCCATCTGCTTGCATCCTTTCGAGGACAGCGTGATTTAGGTTTCCGAGTGTTAGTAGTCGTTCCAATCGTCTTCTGCCGTGCGCTGTCGCATGGGCGTCGGAGAGTTGCGGTCTAGCGTAGAGTTGTAGGTCGTTCGCTCTGTTCGTGGCGTCGCCAAGTGATCGCAGCTCGGCCTGTTCGGGGCAGAGCGAGCTGGTTCGGGCATGGTCTACGCCTCCCCCTGCAACCGGTCGATGAGCGCCCGAGCGTTGTCCAGCGCCTTCGGCATCTCCGTCAGCTTGCCGTTTCGATCTTCAAGCCCGGCCGCTCCAACGAGGTAGCGCAGCGCGTCCAACAGATCGGGAGCCGCCGCCACGAGGCGAGCGTTCGCGGCAGGCGCGATGCCCAGTCCGTGTCGATTTGTTTGCTTCATCATCGCGTTTCGCTCCTGTGTTCCGGTTGCCATGGGGTTGTTCAGGTCAGCGTGATTGCCGATAACAATGATTATAAAGATGTCTCTTAGGATGTCAAGCGGTATCTGCACTTCTTTTCAAGAAATCGATGGGACAGGATGCCCCACAGTGCCCCAGAGTGGGCCATGAAAAACGCAAAATCAACAAGTTAGGCGCAGAATGCTTGACACGATCGAGCATGATTCGATTCACCGACGCCCTTGCTGCTTATGCGGTCTGTTCGTCGACCATCGACTGAAGCCGAAGTCTCGAGCTCGCCAGGCGTACTGGCTGCGTCACAACCTGGACGGAACCCCGCACCTATGCCAGCTTCGACGGACACCGATTCGCCCGTCGCTGAAACCGACGCGCTAACGCATAGGCCGAAGATGGCTCGTCTCACCGACGAGCAAAAGGTCGCCATCCTCCAACTTGACAAACTCGGCAAAGAACAACTCGAAATTGCTCAACTGGTTGGCTGTCATCAGTCGAGCGTCTCGAGATGGCTCAGTCAATTCGTTGACACCTCACACGCCGCAAGAGCATACGCCCTCGGCAACGCCCTTCCGACGATGGAATCGGTACTTCGGTACGGCAAAGCTGCTGATAAGGTCAACGTACTCAAGGGGATAGGCGTTCTCACCGAGCAACAGAACACAGGACTGACCATTCAGATCGGCGGTACGGGTGATCTCAAGGTCGCCGTCCTGCTTTCGCCACACACAAGTACACCTCAGGGCGAAAGTGAGTGAGATTGCTCAAGTACAGACGCGGTGTCTGATAAGCAATCTTATGTTAACTCGACTAAGTACCTGAGTACGACGGACTTAGAGAGAAGTACACGAAGGTCTTCGTACATCGACGTCGAGCGACGAAGGAGCGAAGACACGCCCGGCTTCCGGCTTCCGGCGGACGACCCCGGCGAGGGACCCAGCCGGGAGCTGACGAGGGATTTGTTGAGTTTCTGAATGTTGTTCACGCGCCAGATCCGAACGCGGCTATCGGGGCTGGCGCTCCTACTCGGGGCGCTGGCCCTGTTCATCTTTGGGGTTGCCGCATTGCAGGCCTCCCCACGTTCGACAATCGTTCAGCGGTGGGTCTTTGGTTTCACTGCTCTTTTTTACGGGCTCTGTCTGAGTCTGAGGGACGCCACTAAGGGGCGTATTGGTGTCTTGGCTTACGTTGGGTTTTGCTTGATGGCTGTCGGTCTGGCCCTGATGATGGTCGGCGCGAAACATTGAGGCGCATGAGATGAATCCAGCCAGTGCGATAACCCAAATGCCGGATTTCCACATTCTGGTTCGGAGTGGGTGACATGGAACAGCTTCCATTACCAGTTAGGGATTCGCACGTGCTCGATCCGGCCGAATCTCGGCCGGCGACGGTGGTCAAGACGAGAGCAGGGCGAATACGCACGGCTGAGGTAGTTGACTACGGTCGAATCCAGATACCGGCGCCTCGGGTGTGGGGGGTGCGGCCTGTGGGGGCGGTGGTCACAGGAGCGACGTCGACGTAGAGCACAGATGAGCTGAACGATGCACTGTCAGGCGGGGGCGAGACAGGGAGCGACCGATGAAGCCCGATCTGCGGTCGGTGCTGGCGAAGGTGATCCCGGTCGAGGCGCGGCTGATTGAGCTCACGGACGAGCCGAACGACAGCCGGGACGCCGACCGGCTCGAGCCGGAGCCGAGTCTCGAGCTGGCGCAGCGGATTGCGCGGGCGGAGGTCTCGTGGCTGAGAGCGTGGCTGGCGCGATGACCCGGCGGCCCGCCCCGGCGCCGCGGTCGTGGTGGCAGTGTCCGGACACGGCCTTTGCGGTCACGGCGGCGGCGGAAGCGCCCAAGATGCACGCGCGGACGCCGCCGCGGGAACAAGAGCAGGCGTGGGCCGACGAGATGGCCCAGTTGAGCGCCACGACCCGTGAGCAGATGCGCGGACCGCAATGAGCGACCTCGCGACCGATCCGATCGGGACGCCGCACGAGACGGCCACGTGCGCGTGGTGCCCGTCGCCGCTGGTCGTCGCGGAGGTCGAACGCACGCGCGCCTGGGTCTGTCCGACCGACTGGGCGCGACAGACGGCACACGCGATCTTTAGTGTGCGCAAAGGCGTCCGGACGTGTCACTACGTCCCGCTCCCGAGCCAGTGTCTGCTCTATGAGACGCCCGCGCGCTACGTGCTCTGGGGCGGACAGGCGGGGCCGGGCAAGTCGCACGGCGTGCGCTGGTGGCTCTACGACCGAAGCCTCCAGACGCCCGGACACGAAGCGCTCCTCTTGCGCGAGAACTGGGACCAACTCGATGTGACGCACCTCCGCAAGATGGAACACGAGGTGCCACAGCTTGGCGGGCGGTTCTTCAAGAGCGACCGGAAAGTCGTCTTCGGGAAGGGCAGCGACGAGTCCATCATCGATGCCGGCCACATGGCCGAAGAAGGAGCCGTCACGCGGTACTTGTCGACGGAATACGGGGCGATTGTCGCCGACGAAGCGAGTCTCTATCCGGTCGCGCCCGATGGCACGACGCCGCTGGCGGAGCTCTCGACGCGCGCCCGCAAGGTCTACACCGACCGATCGGGCAACCGCGTGCCCCCGCGATTTATCCCGGTGACGAATCCCGGCGGGCCGTCCGGCGACTGGCTCCGGTCGATGTTCATCCGCCACGAACCCGACCTCGGGCTCTATCCGCAACTCCGCACGAAGTATCACCCCGACGAGTGGGTGTACCTCCCGGCTCGCCTCGACGACAACCCGTACATGGACCCCGCCTATGCGGATTCGCTCGCCGTCCTCCGAGGCTGGCGCTACCAACAGATGCGTCTCGGCGATTGGGATGTGTTTCCCGGCCAGTTCTTCGAGGAATGGGACCCCAGTGTGCACGTCAAAGACCAAATGGTCGATCCACGACGTATTGACCATTTCGTCTCGATGGACTGGGGCCACGCGGCGCCCGGCTGTTTTCTCTGGTGGGCCTGTCTGCCCGACGGGAGGTATCACATCACCCATGAGTGGAAATTCCATCGCCTCGCGGACCAAGACATCGCGGCGGGCTTCCATCAAAGGAACAAAACGTACGGCATCGAAAAAGTCCGCTACGTGGTCGTCGACCCCAGCCTTGGCAACAAGGATGGTCGGGGCGACAGTCGTCATGGACAATCGCGTGCGGAAACTCTCCGCCGTTTGGGACTCAACATCCGGTTGGGTGATAACGACCGACCCGCCGGATGGGCTCGTATCCGCGCATTACTTCGAGGGCACCGCGGAGAGCCACCGCACCTTACCGTTGCCCCTGACTGCACGTACCTGATTCGCTCGCTCCCGGCGCAGAAGTCTGACCCGCACGACCTCGAAGATATCGACACCGGCGGCGATGACCACGCCGCCGACACCCTCCGCTACGGCGCGATGAGCCGGCCGGCGCCGACGACGCACTACGCCCCGACCGTGAAGCTGCACCCGCTGCTCGAAGAGGCGCTCGCCGCCTCCCGCGCGGGGGTGACGCTCGGGTCCGAGTCCATGCGGAGGCACACATGATGCCGCTCCCCGGCTCGGCGCCCGTCCCGCCGCAGGGGCCCACGGCCCCAGCCGCGAAGCCCCCGCCGAAAGAGCAGCGGCTGACGCCCGATCAGGCGTCCGCGTGGCGGCGTCGCATTAAAGCCGCGCTCGAGGCCACGAAACCCGCGCTCGACGAAGGCAAAAAGAACATCGACCGCTACAACGCGCAGCACCTGGGGACCGTCACCGACAAGACCGTCGCCGTGCCGACGGACTTCTATTACATCGAACAGAAGAAACCGCAGCTCTTCTACCGCCTGCCCGACGTCTATCTGAAGGCGCTTCAGCCCGGGCTCGACGACGGCGGGGTCATCTTCCAGGCCGCGCTCAACAGCAAGATCGGCCCGGCGGGCGTCAACGTGCTCCCGAAGGTGCAAGAGGTCCTCTTCGATGTCATCTGTGCGACCGGCTTCGGCGCCTTGAAGGTGGGCTATGAACCGATCATTGACGGTACCAAGCCATTCGAGGTTTCACCGGCCTCTCAAGATCCGCTTACGGGAGCGCCAGTTGAAGCGGTGGTGGAGGAGGTCCCGAACATTATCGCCTCGCGCTACTTCATCGAACGCGGCGCCCCCGGTGACCTCATCGTACCGGCCGATTTCAGCGGCTCCGACTTCGATGACGCGGCGTACCTCGGCATTCGCTTCCGCGAAGACCTCCCCGACGGCGAGGTCCAAGGCAAAACGAGCGAGCAGGACGACGACCGCCGACTGACGCCGCTCCCCGATGCCGGGAAGACCGCCCGCCGCCATCAGCGCATCGGGACAGAACTCTTCTTCAAGGCCCGTACGTTCGGCTTCGCCAAGCATCCCGACGCGATCTGGACGTTCACGCTCTACGATGACGACCCGGACAGCACGCCGGTGACGGTCAAGCCCTGCCCCTATCAGAAGACGAATCCGCAGACCGGACGGCTGGAGGGGATGGTCGGCTTCCCGATCGTGCCGCTGACGACGCGCTACGTCTCCGATACCTGGATGGCCCGCTCCGACTGTTCGATGGCGCAGAACTCCGCGACCGAACTCTCGACCGGCCGGACCCAGATGATCCAGTACCGCGACCGCAACATGCCGCAGTGGGGCTTCGACACGACGCGCGTCGATGCCGATATCCAGGCCAAGATCGCGCGCAACGAATCGATGGCCGGGATCGGCTTCAACGGGCCGGGCGCGGATGCGACGTGGCCGATCGTCAAGGGTCAGATGTCGCGGGAGAATTTCTCGTTCAACGATTACATTCAGCAAGACCTCAATCGGATCTGGGGCATCACCGATCAGGGCACCAGCGCACGCGCCGAATCCGCCAAGACCGCGACCGAGATTCAGACCTCGGAAGCCGCCAGTAAGACGCGCATGGAAGCCGAACGCGCGAAGGTCGTCGACTGGTACTTGAAGGTCGTCGCGAAATTCGGGGCCCTGCTCCAGATGTTCGCGGACGAAACCGAATACGTCGAACTCGTCGGCCAGGACGCCCAGCGCCTGAAGAACATCCCGCCCGAGATTCAACAGCAGGCGGCGGCGGACCCCCAGGCGAAGCTCCTCGTGCCGTGGACGAAGGACGAAATTTTCGGCCGCTACAGCTTCCAGGTGAAGCCGGACAGCCAGCTCCACACCGACGTGACACAGGAACGCGAGCAGTGGTTGAAATTCTTCAACTTTCTGGCGAATGAGCCGACCTGCAACCGCACGGAGCTCACCCGCGAGGGGATGAAGCTCTTTCACTACGACCCCGTGCGGTTCACGCAACCACCGCCCGAGCACAAGCCCGAGCCGCCAAAACTCTCGCTCGCGTTCACAGGCGAGGATTTCGTCGCCCCGCAGGCGCCGATCATGATCGAGCTCGCCGCGCAGCTCGGCCTGAAGATTTCGCCCGAAGCGATCTTGCAGTCGCAGCAGATGCTGCTCCAGGCCGAGCAGATCGCCGCGCAGCAGCAGGTGGAAGCGAACGCGCAGACCGAGCACGGGGGCGCGGCGAAGGAAGCGCCGAAGATCAATAAGCATCCGACCGAGGCGACCGGCGGGATGCAGGGCAGTGGAGCGCCCGCGCCGCTCGGACCTGGGAGCACGATCCAGTGAAGCAGCGGTACACGATCTGCGGCGTGCTCGATTGGGACTTGCTCGAACGCCGCGTGAGATTTGTGGAGCTGGAACACAACTACGCCGTCGAGATCGATTGGGTGCTCCGAGCCGCGTACGCCTACACCTACGTGGACGCCGGAGGGAACACAGTTACGGCGACGGCTCCGGCGGGCACCATCGTCAGTGAAGATCGCCATGTGATTCTCAAGGATTATTCGGAAGTGGCGACGGCGATTCTCGGTCATACCGGCGGTTCATAACAGGAGTCAGTCGATGGCAAATGTTCAAGCGATGTGCACCTCGTTCAAGACCGAACTGCTCAACGGCAGTCACGCCTTCGGGGCGCAAGGCGCGAACGCCGTCCGCACCGTCACCACGAAGGATACCTTCAAGGCCGCGCTCTATCTCGTCTCGGCCTCGCGCGGGGCGGCCGACACGGTCTACAACACGACCGGCGAAGTCACCGGGACGAACTACACCGCCGGCGGCGTCGCCGTGACGAACGCGACCGCACCGACGGCGACCGGCACGACGGCCTTCTGGACCCCGAGCGCGTCGATCGTCTACACGACCGTGACGCTCTCGACCGCGTTCGATGCCGTGCTCATTTACAACGATGCGTCGACGGCGAAGCTCGCGTGCTCGCTCCATACGTTCGGATCGCAGACGGTCACGGCGGGGACGTTTACCTTGACGATGCCGGTCAACGACTCGTCGAACGCGCTGATTCGCATTGCCTGAAGAAGAGACGACATGACGAGACGAGAGAAGATCGCGCTCGGCGCCGTCGTGCTCCTGTCCGCGCTGTGTCTGCTGGCGATGGCGAAGCCGCCGCCGAGGGGCTGTAAGTCGCCGCCGGCGCTCACGCTCTCGGCCCCGCCCGATGTGACCACTGGCGAGCCGTTCACGACGGCGTACAGCGCGCAGCCGGGGGCGGGCCAACCGGGCTGCGCGGTCAGTAGCTGGCTGCTCGACTACGGCGACGGCGGATCGCGCGAGGGGGCGGGTCGCGTGACCGCGACGGACCAGCACGCCTATGCGGCCGACGGGATCTATCCGCTGTCGCTCTCGGCGCAGACGCTGACCGGGCTCGTCTCGGTGCGCGATCAAGTCGTCCATGCCGGGATCTTGTCGCCCCCGCCCGGTGGCGGTCCCTGCACGACCTGTTATTACGTCACCAAGACCGGCAGCGATGCGAACTCCTGCGTGGCCTCGAAAAATCTCGGCACGCCGAAGCTCACCATTGCCGCCGGGGTCGCGTGTCTGCCGACGGGCGCGACGCTCTATATTCGCACCGGGACCTACACGGAATTTATCGGAGAAACCAACTTCACTGCCTCGGGGACGTCCTGGGTGACCCCGATCACCATCGCCGCCTACCCGGGCGACGTCGTCACTCTGCGCCCGAGCGGCGGCGGCGGCGTCATGGGCTTCCGTAATACGGTCGCGGTCTTTCTCATCATCGACGGCTTAATTCTCGACGGCATCAACGCGGGCGGGGGATCGGGCGCCGCGGTGTTCGGCTGCGGCGATACCTCGCATCATCTTCGCGTGCAGAACACGGAGATCAAGAACGGCGACGGCAATGGGGTCTTTTGCGGCGGGAACAATCACGAGTTTCTGAACGACGCGGTCCACGGCAACGGCCTGTTCACCGGGTACACCAATTCCAACGGCATGTATATGTGGGGCGACGCCACGACCATCACGGGCGGATCGTTCTATGACAACGAATGCTACGGGGTTCGGTACTACGACAGCGCCGCGCTCCCGGCGTCCGCCGACAACAACGTCGTGCAAGGTGCGCGCATCTTCGGCAACGGCAACGGGCGCGGCTTGAGCGGCACGTCGGTCTGTGGCTCGGGCGGCGGCGGCATCGTGCTCGCCGACACCAACAACGTGGCGAAAAACAATCTCGTCTACAACAACTATTGGGGCGTGCAGATTAGTCTGGAGAAATCCGCCGCGGTGCAGTGGTACCACAACACCGTCACCGCGAACGACTTCGGCGCCGACATGAGTAACAGCGGCTCCAGCGTCCTGTTCAAGAACAACATCGTCTACAACAACGCCGGATTGAATCTCTATCAGATGGGCAGTGTCGTGCAGACCACGAACCTGACCACGAATCCGAATTTCGTCAATCCGGGGGCGTTCGACTTTCACGTCAATCTCGGGAGCGCGGCCATCGATACGGGCACGTTCCTGCCGTCGGTGGTGGTGGATTTTTCCGGTGTGACCCGGCCGCAAGGCGCGCAAGTCGACATCGGCGCGTACGAGCGGTAAATGGGGATTACCGAAGCGCAGGCCGCCGTCACCAAAAACACCGCCTCGGCGACGTCCGACACGTTGGCGTATGGGTCATCGGTGGCGGTCAATTCGTTGCTGGTGGCGGGCTTCCGGTTCGGCTCGGTCGGGATTACGCCGATCGTGTCGGATAACGTCAATGGCGCGTGGGTTCGTCTCGCGACGCGGGGCACGGTCAGTGACGGCACGATCGAAGTGTGGTCGTGTCTCGCGCTCAGCGCCGGGACGCCGACGGTGTCGGTCGTGGTCGATAGCGCGGCGACGACAATGCGGTGGAGTATTCACGCTTATACCGCAGATACCGCGCTGGCGGTGCGGCAAATGAATATGGGCGGGAGTAACGGGACGCCGGGCACGACCGCGAGCGGCTACGACATCACCACGACCGCGCCCGATGCGTTAGTCCTCGCGTTTGAAGAGAGCGCGTCCAACGGACAGACCTATACAGCGGAAGCGACCTACACACTGCGGGCCGAAGTCCCGGCGGCCCCGAATAGCCGGTACACGATGGCCCACAAAATCGCGACGACGAGCGGCGCCTACTCCGGCACGTTTACCTTTAGCGGCGCCGACAACTGGCAAGCGATCCTGGTCGCCTTTGATGCGCAGCCCCCCACGACCGTCCTCGGCCGCAGGGCGTTTCCGAAATTTCTGCTCCGAGGCCCGGCGTGATTATTCTCGCCAATACGACGGACAAGATCCAAGTGGTCAACGGGACCACGTCGACGATCGATGTGCATGCGTCGTGGGTGGACATGGCCTCGAATGGCTCTGGCGATCCGTCCCCCGGCCGCACAAACACCGCGATCACCACCGCCGCGACGACCGATGTCGTCGCCGCGCCCGCGTCGTCGACCGTGCGCAATCTCAAAGAACTCCAGATCCGCAACAAGCATGCGTCGACGGCGACCGACATCACCGTCGTCTACAACCAGAACGGAACGAGCTTCGAACTGTTCAAACTGACGCTCGCGGCAGGCGAGCAGTTGGAATACATCGAGGGGATCGGCTTTTTCGAGGTTGCCGCCTCGCCCTCGAGCTACGCGCCGAATTTCTCGACTGCCGCGCAGACCCCGACCGCCGCGACGCTCACGCAGCTTGCCGGCTCGACGATCACGGTGCCGGTCGGCAAGCTCCGCATCGGGACGATGCTGCGCTGGCACTTCGATATCACGAAGACCGGCGCGGGCACGGCGACGAGCGCCTATCACGTCCGCGTCGGCACGGCGAACACGACGGCGGATACGGCGGTCTTGACGTTCACGAAACCGCTCGGCACAGCGGTCATCGATACCGGCGTCATCAACATTCAGGCCATTGTGCGCGGGCCGCTCTCGGGATCGTGCATCATGGCGGGGATTTTCGAGCTGTATCACAACCTCGCGGCGACGGGCCATAACACGACGCACGCGACGGCGACCCCCGGCCACATCATCACCGTCTCGTCGGGGTTCGATGCCACGGTCGCGGGCCTCTTTGTCAGTCTCTCGTGTACGACCGGCGCGTCGGATGCGATCACGACACAGTGTATGTTCGCGGAGGCGTTGAACCTCTAATGGCCAATCAAGGCTGGTTCGATACGAACTCGGGCAGTGCGCGGTCGGTCTTTGACGAATCCGCGCAGGCCGAGGGCTGGTTTGATCGCAGCTTCGACGAAAAAGTCTCGACCGCCGATGTCACGCTGGCCCTGACCGGCGTCGGCGGCATCGGCGCCGTCAATACCCCCGGTGTCGCGCACGACCAGGCGACGACGATGGTCGTCGGCACGGGCAGTGTCGGGACACCGGGGGTCGCGCACGGTCAGGCGGTCACGTTCGCGCTAGGGACCGGCGCCGCCGGGACCGTCGTGCAAAGCGAGGCTGTCCCGCTGACCACCGTGGTCGGCACGGGCGCGGTGACGGCTCCCGGGGTCGCACACGACCAAGCGACCACCGGCACCGGGGCGACCGGGGCCGTTGGGACCGTCAGCGTCTCGGCGAGCGACGTCACGGACGTGTTGACGGGCGTCAGCGCGACCGGCGCCGTCGGGACCATCGCCGCGGTCCTGGCGCTGCTCCTAGCGACGGTCGCCGGGACCGTCAGCGCGGGCACCGTCCTCGCCAGCCGGGCGCTCGCGCTCCTGGGGGCGCTGGCGACCGGGGCGGTCGGGACGCTCGGGGCGCTCTGGAATCAGGCGCTCACGTTTGTCGCGTCGACGGGCGCCGTCGGGACGCCGGGCGTCATCGGGACGGCGATTCTGACCGGCGGGCAAGGCACCGGGACGCTCGGGCTCGTTGGGGTCAGCGGCCAGCCGGTGACCGTGGCGGTGACGGGGGTTGAAGCGACTGGCGCGATTCGGGGCACGCTCAGCGCGAGCGGAGGAGACAGTACCGTGGCCGCCATGAATGCCGGCGATACGACGACGCAGTTCGCGTTCTGGATGCGGACCAACGTCCCGAATGGCGACGCCAATACGGCCTTGCGCGAGGCGCTGACGACGCTCTACGGGCTCCCGGGACCGCCGGACTTGGAAACGTATGCCTCAAAACTCGTCGAACGGAAGGCGGCCTAAATGACGCGCGAAATTTTGATTCGCTGGTACGCGCTCACGGAGGAGATGTCCATCCTCGCGCGTGGCCTCGTCACGGTTCAGCACGTCGGCGACGGGAAACTCGCGCCCGTGTCCGAGTTCGGCAAGGTCAACGTCGAAGCGGATGGCGAATTTGTCTACATGCTCTACCAACTCGATATGCCCGCCGTGCGCGCCGCGAAACGCGCAGGATCGAAACAGATGGCGGGGGCGCTGCATCTCCTCCCCTGGCCGGTGTCTTTGACGCGCGGAGACAGGCTGACGCCCTCGTGGGAGGAAGACGGCTGGGTCATGCAAGTCCTACCGGAACTCATCGCGATCTTGGAGGGCCGCGCCCATGCCCTTGTATGACCGCCGCTGTTCCGCCTGTTCGGCGCTCCGCATCGACTGCTGGGAACCGACGGAGGCACCCGCCGTCGGATGCTTAGAATGCGGAGCGCCGACGACCCGCGTCATCCTGCCGAAGCGGCACATGGCGATCAAATCGGACGAGTGGCCGGGCGGCCGGGTCATGTACAACGGCTTCCCTGAGCCGCGTGTGTTCTACAGCCAGTCGTCGTACGAGCGGGCGCTCGCCGACAACGGCTTCCGCGTGCGCGGTGACGGCGAAGAAGGCCCCGGGGCGTGGATCAGCAAAGACTCGCTCGACAAGGCGAAGGAACTGGTGAGCCGTGGACGGTAAAGTCACGATAACGGACGCCGAAGGTGAACCGGCGGAACTGCCGAACGAGCCGATCACCGACCCCGAGCTCGAATTGCTCTTGCAGTACAAGCAATTCTTGCAGCGACGCGGCTACCGCGAAGCGGTCTACTGCACGCGCTGCTGGGGGAACAATCTGGCGGACGGGACGGAGTTTCATGTCCAAAGCCGCGGCGTGAGCATCGAGGCGCTGATCCGGTGCCGATGCCGCGTGGCCTACGGACGCGGAGGCAGTGTGCATTAGACGATTTGACTGACGACCTCGGGCGCGACTAATTACCGCGCCGACAATCCGCTGCCCGCGGAGGTCGCAGACAAGGGCACAGAGAGAAGGGCGCTCTGCGGACCGGGAAACGGTTCTCAGCAGCGCCCTTTTTCTTTTGTGCTCTCGCTCTCTTGCGAGCGCCGCGACGCGATACAGCGGCAAAGGACCGACCAATGGCAGACGACGGCAGTATCACCGCTGGCGACATCGAGGCGGCCTCCGCCTCACAGGGCGACTCGCCATCGCCCGATCCCTCTCCTCTTGGCGACGCCGCAGTGGCGACGAGCGCGGACGCGATAGTTCCGCCTGCGGACCCGGCAACAGGTGAGGTCACGAGCACGCCCGGCGCGCCACCCGAACAACGGTGGCCCTCGATCTTGGAGAACGCCCGCCGAGAGGCGGCGGCCAAGGCCGAGGAAGCGTGGAAGCCGTACGAGTGGGCCAAGCAGGTTCCACAGCAGCAATTCGACGAGATGGTCGGGTGGTATCAGCGGGCGAACGCTGA
>Ga0193697_1000042_pt1 | contig 45654 bp, 58 predicted proteins | sample L3m2metaG_FD_145073 | JGI IMG/M metagenome (GOLD analysis project Ga0193697, IMG submission 145073) | Soil microbial communities from a riparian zone of the East river system, Colorado, United States - L3m2 | ecosystem: Environmental > Terrestrial > Soil > Riparian zone | place: USA: East River...
TTTAAACAAATGTCCGGTCACAAGCCCCGCTACTCCCTGACCGGACGGCGGGGTTTTAAAAATATATGAAAGCAAAAGATGTAATTAGCCATTGGGAATTTCTTAAAACTCTTATCGAAAGAGAAAATATTTATGCTGATTTTGAAATATCAGCCATAGACTCTTACTTTGATTCTGAACTTAAAAAAGAAATCAATAATGGCAAATCCTCAACTTGAAAATGGATATACAAGAATAGCGAACGAAATTCTAGAACATTTAATTGTAGAACCATTGGGTGGTGTTGAATTAAGAATCATTTTATTTATATTTCGTAAGACTTATGGGTTTAAAAAACCATCTGATAGGATTAGTTTATCTCAATTTCAAAAGGCGATTGAAGTTGGAAGACCTACAATATGTAAATATATTAAATCTCTAGTATCCAAAAGGATACTAATAAAGAATAAGGGTGTATATAAAATCAATAAGAATTGGGAGCAATGGCTAGTATCCAAAAGGATACTGGTATCCAAAAGGATAATAAGTAGTATCCAAAAGGATAATCTGCTAGTATCCAAAAGGATACAGACAAAAGAAACTAATACAAAAGAAACTATACAAAATAAAGAAGACGAAGACGAAGACGTCATAAATGACGAAAAGGTAAGACCAGAAGCTCTTGATTGGTTAAAGGAACAAAAGAAAAAGTTTTTAGATAAACATTCCATTTAATCATATAACTTATGAACAGTTTACATTTAAATGAACTGGTTTATAATAATTACATACTTGTTAATGTTTTAATTGAATTCACTTTGATAAAACATGAGAAGAAGGAACTCAAATCTCTTATTCGTCAATTTATTTTATTAAGGGATGGTGAAAAATGCAGAAGATGTGGAACTTCAGAAAAACTTCAATGCAGCCACATTTATTCAGTCGGTGCATATAAAAAACTCGAATTCGATACAGACAACATAGTAATTCTTTGTTTTAAATGTCATTTTCTATTCTGGCATAAAGAACCTTTAGCAGCCAGTGAATGGATTAAAACAGTGGTTGATAAAAAAATTCTCGATCGCCTTAAACTTCGCTCTCAACAGACAGGCAAGGGAATGAGAGACTTCAAAATTCTTAAAGCAATGCTATCTCAACAGATTAAGAATCATGAAAAATCTTGCATCTAGAACACGATTCTGCAATTAATAATAAATAATATGTGTCTAAAGACACTATGAAGAATCTTAAACAAGTCCAAGCAATGAAAAGAAGAATTAAAAAGTCTTTGCATATTAAAGGCAAAAAACCTGGTGACATGATAGAAAAAGCAAATAAAGAAGCTAATCATTCTAAACCTGTTGATAAGTCATTTTCACTATAAACGGTGACCCTAGAGCGCCTTAAATCTTAAAGACAGCAGAATATACAGCCAGTCAAGTCAAAAGCGTTCTAATGTCAAAAATAACCATTAGAGTTAAATCTGATATGAGAGATAACAGTCTTAAACTCTTATTTGAATCTCAAAGTTCAGTTAATCCTGAAATTACTTATAAAATTTATGAAGACAGTTCTGGACTTAACTATGTAATTTATTTTTTCAGCAAAGGAGAACGAATTCATCATGAGCACACTTCTTATTCTAATTCTGAACATGGTTTAGAAGTTGCAAAGCAAATGGCTGAATCAACAATCAAAGAATATATCATTTAATGTGTCTAAAGACACGGTTTAAAAGAAATATGGCTTGGAATAATAACAGAGCTACTAGAGGAAGAAAAACTCTTAAACAAGAATTGCAAGTAGTCCAATACATGTCAGAGCTTCAAGGACCAACTTTTGATTATATAAAAAAATGTCTAGAAAAAGGAAACAAAACAGATAAAAAGTGGGCAGTCGAACAGATGATAAAACTTTATGGAAAAGCAATACCTCAAGAAATTTTTTCTAACAGTGATAATCCGTTAGTTGTGCAAGTAGTTCAAGTGAGCAAAGAAGTTGCTGATAAATATAGCATTCAAAATACACAAGAAGATAAATCTTCAGACGAAGATAAATCTTCAGACGATTTTCAAGAAATATCAGACAATGCCACTACATCTAGCACAATCGAAAATAGTCCAGGACAACCATCGGTTTAGAATTTTAGTATGCGGAAGAAAGTTTGGAAAGACTACTCTAGCTAGTGAAGAGATTATGGGATGTGCTATTGCAGGAAAAGACAGAAGAATTTTATACATATCTCCCACATTAGATGATTCAAGGCGTTTGATGTGGGATAGATTGAAGAATAAATTAGGAAGTGCTATATTTAAAAGCAATGATTCAAGATTAGAGTTAATAGTAAAAACACAAGACAATGGAAAGAGCAGAATATTTTTAGGAAGCTGGGAAAAGGTCCAAGATTATCGAGGAGATGAATATGACTTGATAATTCCTGACGAAGCACAGGACTACAGGAATTTCTGGCTAGGCTGGCATGAAGCACTTCGTCCAACTCTTACACCACGACAAGGACAAGCCTTGTTCATGGGTACACCTAAAGGATTCAATCACTTCTACGATCTGTATAATTTTCAAGACATAGACAATGATTATAAAAGTTTTCATTTTACATCATATGACAATCCCTTTCTTCCTAACAGTGAAATTGAAAAAGCAAAACAAGAGTTGAATGAAGACAGATTTGCTCAAGAGTATTTAGCAGATTTCAGAAAAACTCAAGGCTTAGTTTATAAAATATTTGACAGGCAAAAGCATACATATGACAGACTGGAGATTAAACCGACTGAAACAATTGCTGGAATCGACTTCGGTTTTACTAACCCATGCGCAGTCCTTACTATTCAACGAGATGGTGACAATAACTTCTACGTTGAAGAAGAATGGTACAAAACAGGAAAAACAGATTCACAAATAGCAGAGTATGTAGCAAGCAAAAACTTTAATAAAGTTTATCCAGACCCTGAATCTCCTAGTGCTATTAAAGAATTAGAAAAGAAAAAAATCAATGTCAGAGATGTGATTAAGAATAAAGATTCAGTTAAGAATGGAATAACTAAAGTAACTGAATTGTTCAAAGCAAATAGATTAAAGATTAACAAGAACTGCATTAATTTAATTTTCGAACTTGAAACTTATTCATATCCAGACAAGCAAGACTTCAAGAATGAATATGAAAATCCAATTAAAGAAGATGATCATGCAGTAGATGCATTAAGATATGCATTGATGATGCAGTCAGACAATAAAAGAGAAGCATTTCAATTCATACCTAGCCAGATGAATAGAAACCCTAACTACATAATTGAGCATAAATATGCTAAGCAATATATACCAAGATGACTAAACAAGAAGCATTTAATTTATATCAGAGTATTTCTACTAACTTGTCTAATTTGACAGGAAGCAAATTTGCATATGGGATATCGAGGAATATAAATATATTAAAAGCTGAAATAGAAGCACTGCAAAAAGCAGGACTAGACTATGAAACAAAAAGACTTGAATTAGCAGCTAAATATTCAAAGAAAGATTTAGACGGACAGCCTGTTCTTATCAACAATCAATTTCAATTAGAAGACTCTGTCGGATTTGTCAATTCTTTAGAAAAATTAAAGTTAGAGAATAAAGAATATTTTGACCTATTAGCACAAGAAAGCGACTTTAAGCCATATAAGATTAAAGCAGAAGATTTACCTGATAATATTACTGTCAATCAGACTAATATGATTAGCTCTTTATTAAGTGAAACGGAGTAAAACTCCTGATGAATAAAAGCGTCTGCATAGGAATTGTAACTAATGGTTTAGTTCATGTTGAGACAATGTTCTCAATCATACAGGCTATTAAGTCTTTGACAATTCCATCAAGCATGGTAATAATTACAGGATGCTATGTAGACAGAAACAGGAATGAGTTAGTAGAAAAGGCAATACAGACAGGTACAACTCATTTGATGATGATTGACACAGATATGGTCTTTGAAAAAGAAGCGATAAATATACTTCTTTCACATGACAAAGACATTGTTGGTGCTAACTACAACAAAAGGCAATTTCCTATAACAAGAATAGTCAAAGAAGACATTAAGGATATAGCAAAAGTAGAATTTGTTCCAGCTGGTTTTGTTCTTCTTAATTTAGATATTTTTAAAACTATTCCTTCTCCTTGGTTTAAAATAGAGTATAATAAAGATAATTCAATTATTGACGATGACAAGTATTTCTCAAGATTAGCAAAACAATATAACATTGATACATGGTGTGACCCTAAAATTGTAATTAAGCATATAGGACAGTTCTTATTCTAAAATGTCTATTTTAAAAGTTCAAAAGAATATTGACGGTAAAATCAAGTCAGCAAATGAATGGAAGATTGACAATTCAAAGCTAAGTTTAGACAATGAATATAGACAAACTGTCACTCCAATTGAATACACAAAAGACAAAGATGAAATAAAGCTCAGACAAAGCATTTTGAATAAATTTGCTTTAGGCTACATGACAATGTACACTCCACGTATTGAATTTTCTGACCTCAATGTCATTGACAGAATGCAAGTAGACCAAATGAGCTTCAACACTTACCAATCTAACAACGGCATAGGAAGTGAAGGAGATGAACTCAACAACTGGAAAAGCAGAGCGATGAAACCTGTTGTCAGAAACAAATGCATATCTATTGCAGCACACGCTACAGCAAGACTGATATTCCCAAAGGTATTTGCATATGACAAAAATTCAGACACTCAAGAAGAAGCAGCAATAGTAATGAGAGACTTGATGGAATGGGCTGGTGATCAGGCTAATTACGAAAATACTTCACTTCATGCTGTGATTACTTCTCTTACAGATCCTGCTAGCATTGTTTATAAAGAATATGGTGAAGTTTACAGAACAGTCAAAAGAGAAAAGAACGGACAGAAATACAAAGAAGAACAAATCCTTGATGAAACACTGTCAGGATTTAAAGACACAATGGTTCCGGTAGATGAATTGTTTATAGAAAACTTTTTTGAATCTGACATACAGAAGCAAGGCTGGCTGATTTGGAGAAGAGTCATTTCATATTCGTTAGCTGAAGCTAAATATAGTCAAAAATATAAAGACAAGTTTAAATATGTCAAACCAGGAATGCAAGTTCTTTACAATGATGCAAATGAAAGTTTTTATCAAGTCTATGACCAGAACATGCGACCATATGATGTTGAAGAAGTAGTGTATTTCAACAGAACTTTAGATTTGAAAATTATTTTAGTTAATGGTGTCATGCTTTGTGATGTAGATAATCCTAATCCTAGAAATGACAAGATGTATCCTTTTGTCAAATTTGGTTATGAACTTATAAACAACAGATGTTTTTATTACAAGAGTTTAGCTTTCAAGCTTCAGCAAGATGCTAACATCATCAACAGCTTGTATCCTATGATTATTGATGGGACTTATCTCAATATTTTTCCTGCAATGGTCTCAACTGGTGGAGAAATTATAGGAAGTGATGTTATTATTCCAGGAGCTGTGACTACTCTTCAAGACACTAATAGTGACATCAGAGCAATTCAAACGACAACAAGCAGAGGTTTAGAAGTAGGAATGCAGACATTGCTTAAAGTAGATGAGAGTTTAAACATAACAAGTGCAGATGGACAAACTCCTGGCCAGAATGTCAGCAAAAATCAGACAGCTTATGAAATATCAAGGCTAGAACAGAATGCTGCAACAGTTTTAGGCTTGTTTGTTAAAATGATTTCAACTTATGTCAAAGAATATGGAAAATTGACAATGGGAGATATATTGCAGTATCTGACAATCATAGATGCTGATAAAATTACAGACAAACCTGATTTAGTTTATAAGACATTTTTAGTCCAAGACCATACAAATCCAGGAAAACACAAGAAAATTATGTTTGATGGAAATATGAATGACGAAGCTACTACAGAAAAGGATTTGCTCAATCAAAGCTATGATCTTTTAGAAGAGCAAGGAGGTCCTGACAGTGATATGACACTTTACAAAGCAAATCCAACAATGTTCAGAGATTTAAAATTCATCAATGTCATTGATGCTGATGTAATGAATCCAAGAAGTGATGAGCTTGAGCGTGCCTTGGACTTGGAAACATATGATCGAGCTGTGAATAATCCTGCAGCAAATCAAGAGCAAGTTTACAGATTCTTGCTAGGAACAAATCCCACTACAAAAAAAGACCCTGACAAATATACAATGTCACAGCAGGCTAGTTCTAATCCAATGGACATGATTGGACAATTAGCACAACAGCAAGGACAAACTCCAATGCCTGGAATGCCAAATGCTGGAAATAGTCCATTAAATGCAATGTCTGCACAGCCACCTCAGCCTCAGCCAGCAGTAGCAAGGAGATGATGATGGACGCAAGCTTAAACCAAGCAGAATGGGTCAAATTAAGTCCTTCTTTACGAATTAAATTAGCAGAGATTTTTGAAATACCTAAAACAACAGGAAGCCAAGTTGAGGTAGTAGCAGGACAGACTATTGTTGTCAGTGATGGACATACTCATAATGATTTGAAAGCAATCACAGTCCAGAAAATGAAAGACTATCTTGCAAAAATAGAGTATGTTGGTCCATTATATGATGATTTCTTTCAGCTTTTTGACATAGTAGCTCAAGAGCTTGAAAATAGCTCTAGCAGCGTTTCTAAAAGACAAGCTGATATATCTATCAACTCTGATGTAAAAAGCGCTCTCGGAGTGACTAGGAAGACTCAGGAAGCCCCTTCGTATCCTGATATGGATGAAGAAGCAATCAAGAAAGACTGGCAAGAAGTAATTGACGAAATGAAAAGACAATCAATGCAGTTTGGTTTAGATGTAGAATTAAGAAAAATTTTATATAGAAACAGTCCTAAAAAATCATTTCCAAATATTTGAATATGTTAAAAGATTTTCTTCCTAAAAAAGTCAATCTTACTAAGGAACAGAAGAAAGAGACTAAAAGACAGCAAGTTTTAGCTAAAGAAGTCATTTGGCCGATATTAGTCAAGAACAGTAAATCAGTTAAAGACTGCCAGAATAGTTTAAAAAGTTTAGTAGTAGGTCTTGACGCTATATTTCACCAGGATGTACTCAAATACAGCCAAGGACGAAGTGAAAATCCATTGCATACTTTAAATCTTAAAAGACAAATGGTAGATAAAGGTTATGATTTAGAAAAAGAACTTGTTGAAGCTCTTAAAGATGAATCAATTACAACAGCCAAAGCACTTATAGATGGAATGGACAAAGAATTGCAAAGGCTATTAGACAAAGAATTAATGTCTAGAAAATTAGATGAATTGGAAACAGAATTTTTATAGACTCATGGTCAAGACAAGTTTAATTAGAGCTCCTATTATAGATTTAGAAAATGTATTGACAGAAAAGAATGGCAAACTGTTTCTTAATAAAATTCTTATTCCTGATAAGTTAAAAGACCAGCTAAAGAGTGAAGCAAATTTATATCGCAATACTAAATTATGGGAAATTATTACAAACACATTAGAGAATCAAGCTTATGAATCCGGATGGACTAAATCAACTACACTACAAGATTTATTAAATGCAAAGAGCATTTGTTTTACTATTTCAGTTCAGAAGAATATAATAGAATTGATTGAAAGGGCAAAGTAATTTTAAGAGTTGAACTTCGAAGTCGAGAGTTAAGTGTTTGAAAACTGTTTAGAATAAAAGACACTTTAGGGCAAAGGTCTTCTAAATATTCTAAATAGTTTCCACTTACTTATAGACTCAAGGCCGTCAGGCCAAGTCCAAATTAGTGAGACTAATCCGTGTCAAACACGAGAAACCTCTTTAATGAGAGACAAACCATATGGCAGAAGAAGCCAATGAGATTATAGCAGGAACGACTCCTAAAGAGTCTGAAGAACAAAGAGAAGTAACGATCTCTGAAGACGAACCTGAAGTCGCTAATCAGGAAACAAACAAGACTGATTCTATCGATTATGCTAAAGAATTAGTTAATGAGATAGAAAAGTTTGATCAAGCCGAACGTAACCGATTAGGTTACATGAAGAGAAAAAGGGATACTGGAGAAGTAGAAACAGCTGAAGATTTGGATGCAAAAGCTGAAGAAGCATTAGAAAGAGCTGCTCAAAAATACATTCCTAAACTTCAGTCGACATTAGTAGAAGACAATATTGAGTCAATTCTTAATGAATTGTCTCCTAATAATTCTGCTAAACAGAAACTTATAAAGTTTCATTTCGAAAATTCAGTTGGACTTAACGGCACACTGCGAGAGCGTTTAGAAAATGCTCTTCTCATTGCTGATAAGAAGACCATTCTTAAGACGAATAAAGAAATGGCTGTCGCCCTTCAAAACAGACAAGGTCTTTCTACTACTGGACAAGGCACAAATACAGAAGAAGTTGAAGTTAAAGACAGTCTTTTAAGCAAAGACCAGATAAATGATCTTAAAGCTAGAGGCTGGAATGACCAAAAAATCCAGAGGTTTAAAGACAATTTAAGGAAACAAAAATAGTATTCTCATAGAATACGAAGTAAAATTTCTTAGAGAATTCGTCAAAATTACAATTAACTCGAATATAATATGGCACTTTTAGGTGACATTCAATTATATGACACTCCTTCTGTACCATACCCAGGTGATGACGTATATCGAGTAGATTCAGGAACGACATCTTCAATAACAGCAGGTACTCCAGTTGCATTTACTTTAGGAAGTGCATTTGTAGCAGCAGCAACAACAAATAAGCCTATTGTTGCAACTGACTTTCTAGGTATTGCAACTTCAACAAGCACAGAAACTGCATCAGCTACTGGAACTGTCAATGTTATGAAATTTGTTTCTGGAACTACTTATCTTATTGCACCCAAAGTCGCAGCAACATTTGATACACAGTCAGAATATAATGCATTAGTTGGAGATAGAGTTCTTCTCGACCTCACTGCTAGTACATGGACAATTCTGGCTGCAGATTCTGCTACTTACGGTTGTGTGATTATGCCTCTTGATGTAACAAAAAATCCAGGTATGGTTAGGTTTGCATTCAGAAATGGTGTCAATTATTTGACGTAAATTAACAATTAAAAATCTATGTTTACAGAAGCACAAAATAAACAAGTTTGAGTAAGTTGTACAAATGTAAATATTGATGATATGATTATGCTATGGATACATATCATAAACTTCCAATAAAAATACGGGAAGAAATCATCAAAAAGCACTTTGAAAAAGGAATATCACAAGCTCAATTAGCTAAAGATTATAATGTAAGTCGTCAAATAATTTGGAGATATTGCCATAAAAAAGGAATTTCTCCATTCTTTAAAGGTTATAAGATTGATAATGAAACAATTATTGATTTGTATAATCAAAAGAAGTCTATTCTTCAAATCTATAAGATTACAGGTTTGGGAAGAAGACAAATAGATAAACGACTGAAATTAGCTGGAATAGAAAAAAGACAATTGTCTAGAAGAAAAGAATTTGAGCAAATTTCAAATTATAGGATTAAAATGAGAATTTGGAAACTCAAAGTTAAAGAAGCTGATAATATGAAATGTATGATGTGTGGGAATACTAAACACCTTCATGTCAATCATATAATTCCAGTAAGAGATATAAGTAATTCTAATGATTTATTTGACATAAATAATGGAATTACTTTATGTAAAAAATGTCATCTGAAAATACATTTTAAAGAGTATGAGTTTGTAGATAGATTCAAACAACTTATATCTAAGCGATGTTTTGTGGATAAATAATCGGGTTAACTCAGGGAAAACCTTATAATAAGCACTAATTATAAGACAATCCTGATCCAAGCGATTTAGGGATAAATCGAAGGAGCAACGACTAGAAGCATACTGCCAGATCGGCTATGAAGCTTCCACGAACGCCCGACATTCCAATATAGAATGAAGATATAGTCTAACCTTACAAGTGATTGTAAGATGTAAAAGATAAAGAACTTTTACGATAATAAATATTGTTCGCTATTGTGCAGACTGAGTTAGATGATGTCTTTTTTCAGACATTTGAATATGACTCTTCAAGCCCTGGAATTGCAACAGCTCAATCAGGAGACTTGTTCAAAGTTGTACCTACTACTCATGCTGCATATATTGGCGAAGTAAATAAAGGAACAGGACTTTGGAAGCTTACAGGTGAAACACAGACAATTTCACAGTCTACTCCTTCAGTTCGTAATAAGTATACGATCTATGTAAATGACTTTACAGATTCAATTGCTCTGTCAAAAGATTTGTTCGATGACAACATGCATGGTGTTTGGTCAGAAGACGTCAAACAATTTGCATTAATGGCTCGAATAACTCAAGATGACCAAGCATTTGCTCTGTTCAGAAATGCATTCACTACTACTTTAACAGCAGATGGTGTTGCATTCTTTTCGGCAAGTCATGTCTTGATCGGAGGCGGAACTACTTCTAATCTCATCACTGGAGCTTTGTCTGATACAACTCTGAATAATGGAATTGTCTCACTCAGAGAGCAGAAAAACCAAGCTGGTGTCATTCTTGGTGGTGTTCCCACAATATTATTGGTCCCTTCGAAATTGTTCAAATATGCATTACAGCTGACTGATTCAGCACTTGTAGCTGACAGTGCAAATAATGCAATCAACGTCTATCGGTCAAGTTATGGATTCAAGGTCATGTCAAGTCCATACTTAGGTGCAGCAGCAGGCGGAAGTGATACTGCTTGGTTTTTGCTGACTCCTAATCATTCAGTGTCAAGACTTGTCAGACAAGGAGTTCAGACAGCTTTGACCCCATGGCAGTACAGCAATAACAGGACATACAACTATCAAGGAAATTTTCGTGAAAGTGTATTTGTTCCTGATTATTCTGGTGCAGTAGCAAGCTTGGGCACTTAATCATTAATTATAAATTCATGATAGGAACAGGATTTTTTACCACACTGACTAGTCATACTCAAATTGCTTTTACCGACAACAATGGATTAGCAATGCTAGTAAGTTGTGATACCACTCCTGAAACTCAAGCTGATACTTATGCCAAAGGATGCATTCTTATTAGAACAGATAATGCTACAGTCTACACCAATACAGGAACAAGTGCAAGTCCAACTTGGACAGTCAATGGAACTGGTGGTGTAGGAGCAACAGGAGCTGCAGGAGCAACAGGGGCTGCAGGTGCTACAGGAGCTTCAGGTGCTACAGGTGCAGCCGGAGCAACAGGAGCTACAGGACCAGGAGTTTAGTCTTAGACTAATATAGTTTTGCCTCTTCTATTCAAAAAGAGGCAAAGAGTTAAATAACGGAATAAAATATATGAACAGACAGTTTAATAATTACACTTCAATTACAACTCAAACTACAACTACTGTAGTAAGTACATCAGATCTTGTTTATCTTCATTCGATAATTGCACCTAAAGCTAGTGGAGGTACAATTACATTGACAGACGTTGCATCAAGCCCAGCAACTTACATGGTTTTGCCAATTGGAACAATAGGAACAATGCTATTTGATATTGTACTTCCTAATGGATTAAAAGTTGTGACAAGTGCAGGAGATACAGTATTATTGACTTGGAGCAGGGGATGAACGAGTTTGAGATTCCAGATTGTGTCTGTGATCTGTGTTCTAAACCTGCAAATGCTATTTATTGGTGCTGCACAGGAAGAAATTGCAAATACAAAAATCAAAGTCCTGCTAGTTTAGAACAAGACTTTGACGGTGATTTTATAAAATATTTTAATTCACCTTATGTCTAATTACAGTGTATTAAATGCTAAGAGTGACTTAACAGGGATAGTTCATGGAACTACTCTGAATCAGATAACCAATCTTAACGGATTGTTTAACAGAGCTGCAAGGCAATTATTGCAAGACCTTGATCCAGCTGAGACTATAAGATATTCTTTGATTGGCCCTGTTTTTGACCAAGTGTTTGATTATTCATGCCCAATTGATTTAAAGGGCACAAAAATTATTGACATCGCACCTCAAGTCAACAGATTAGGAAATGTATTTTTGTCAAGATACAATCAAGATTTTGATATTGCTAAAACATTTTCATTACAAGATTTATTTACTATCACTTATAATGGAAGCATAAAAGTTCTGAAATTGAATTTTTCTCAAGCACCATCACCGATTGTTGTAGATACAATGTCTTCTATAACAGATAATGGAACTTATTCCGTTAGCGGTGGTGGTGCTAATTTGTCTGTAGACAGTCAAAATTTCGTTGTAGGAGGTAGTAGCTTGAAGTTTGACCTATCTTTAGGTCAAAGTACTGGATACGTCCAAAACACGACTTTAACCACTGTAGACTTGACTGACACACTAAACGAAGGTACTCAGTTTCTATGGGTGTATTTGCCTAATGCAAGCTCTGTAACAGCAATCGAATTGAGATGGGGAAGCAGTACAAGCAATTATTATTCGTTAAGTGTTACAACAACTCAATCAGGAACTGCTTTTCAAAACGGATGGAATTTGTTAAGTTTCAATTGGTCAAGTGCTTCAACGACAGGAACTCCTGTAATTACTGACATTAATTTTGTCAGAGTAACTTTTAGTTATGACTCAACTTTACAGACAGGTGTTCATGTCAATGGCTTAACAAGCCAATTGGGAAGTTTATTGAATGTTGAGTATTACTCTGAATGTTTGTTTAGAGACTCATTGACTTTAGCATTTCAAGCAACAGTTACTGATGATTCGAATCTTATCAATTTAGAATTAGATTCATATAACATTTATCTCAACCAATTGTCATATTTAGTCTGCCAGCAATTGCAAGGAAGTGACGCTCAAGGTTTTGATGCAGGATTTTTTCTTACATCTTACCAAGAAGGAATTAAGAAATATAAAGCAATGTATAAAGGACAAGTGCAAAAACCTCAGTCTAATTATTATCATCTTCCTTTTAGAGGATTTAATAGATTTATAGGTCGAAGATGGAGATAACATGCCTAAAGCTAGTACAATTAAAGTTCCATCAAAAAGCAAAGAATTTACTTTGATTTCATCTTTTCCTTTCGGTTACAGAAACCGTGAAGATGATACAAATTCTCAACCTGGAGTTTTGATTAGCGAAAGCCAGAATGTTTTGACTCAGTCAAATGGAAGAGTAGGAATTTGCCAGGGATATGTATTAGATGGAGAAGCAAGTGCAGTTATATCTCCGATTTTGTCAAGTTTTGACTGGGAAATGCATGTCAATCGAGTTCATCATTTGCGAAGTGGATTTTTGACAGAGGCAGGAAATGATGGAAAATTGCAATTCAGATATGTTAATTCTTTAGGAAATACAGTCTGGACAGATCTTTTAACAAGTTTGACTAAAGTCAATTTTCAATATGCAGATTGGTGGAATACAACAAATAGTCAAGCATATCTGTTAATGGTCAATGGTACGACTAATGTCTATGAATGGAGTGGAGGAATAGCTACATTTGCATCAGCTACTTCAAATACAATCACTAAAGAAGGAGCTGAAACTTTTGCAGAATTAGGTTTTTACGTAACAAGCACTCCTTACCAAATTACTATTAATGGAATTGTTTATACAGCAACAGGAGGTTTTGGAACATCAACATTGACTGGAGTGACTCCAGACCCAACAGGAGCAGGGCTAACTGCAGGAACTTTAATGTTTCAGACACCTAAGACAATTGCAATTTCTTCATTTACTAATGGACCAGGAAGCACTTTTATAGCTAATGGTATTGCAAATTTAAGAAACCAGATTTATTTAGGGTCGAAGACAAGAAATTCTGTGTATATTTCAAAAGTTAATGATTATACGACATATACTGTAACTGCACCTGTCAGAGTTGTAGGAGATGGAGCTTTAGTGACAATGGATGGACCGTGGAGAGCATTTATTACACAAGAAGATTACATGACAATGTTTGCAGGACTTGATCAGATTTATCAGACAGTGTTTACTTTAAGTTCTGACTTGACTAAAGAAGATTTTGCAATACACAGGCTAAAAACAACTCCACTTCAAGGAACACAGAGCCAAGATTTGACATGTAAAATTAAAAATAATATTGCATTTGTTTCAAATGAACCAATTTTGAATACACTAGGCAGAGTTGACAATGTTGTATTGACTCCACAGATAAGTGATATATCCTTTTCCATTGTTAATGATTTTAATACTTATGACTTTACAGATGGAAGTGTGTTTTTTTGGAGGAATTATATTTTCGTAGCAGTTCCAAGAGAAAGCTTAGTCAGAATTTATAACATGACTAAGGATGTGACAAACCAAGCAAGTCTAGAAAATCAGACTCATTATTGGGAAGCACCATTGACTATAGCAATTTCAAGGTTTTCAATCATCAATGGAGAATTATATGGTCATAGCTATATGACAAGTGAAAGCTATAAATTATTTACAGGATATAATTTTAATGGACACCCAATAGATGCTAAAGCTGTATTTGCATATCAGAATTTTGGAGTGAGATCAGCTACTAAAAGTTTCAATGAGTTTTTTGTAGAAGGATATATATCTTCAAACACTACACTTAATTTGAACTTTAATTATGAATTAGAAGGTTTTGCAGGACAAGCTACTTATCCAATTAAAGGAACTGATGCTCAAATAGTTTTATCTAGCGGAGATGATGCAAGTTTAGGAAAATTTCCTTTAGGAAGCCAGCCATTAGGTGGAGATTTAGATATTCCTAAAGTTTTACCTCCTAAATTTAGAGAAATTCAGACATTTACTAGAACACCCTTTTATGAATTTTCTCCTTCTTTTTCATCAAGTGGAACTGATTTTAACTGGTCAATTTTAGCATTTGGTCCAGCAGTATCATTAACAAGTGAAGGGAATAATCCCATAACTAAATAAATTTATGTCAGATCAGTTTAAGTTCGTGCAGGCACAATCATTTACATTAGCAGGTTCAGGAGCAGTCATTGGAGATACTTCAATCGTTTTGTCTAGCTTTAAGCAAATAGATGGAACGACTAATTTGACAATGACAGATTTTGGTTCTATTGGTTTTATGACAATAGAGCCAAATAGTGGAACTCAAGAAGAGCAGATTAGTTTTACAGGAGTTACTCAAAATGCTAATGGAACAGCTACATTGACTGGAGTTAAGACAGTTTTATTCATAAGTCCTTATACAGAAACGTCAGGTTTAGCTAAAACGCATGCAGGTGGAACTAAAGCAATCATTTCTAATACAGCAGGTTTTTATGATAGATTGACAGGCAAAGATGATGATGAAACAATCAATGGTTTATGGACATTTGTTCAGCCTCCTATTTCTGCAACTAATCCTACAACTTCAACTCAAATTGCTAATAAAGCATATGTAGATGGCATAGCAATAGCTGGAGCCCCTGATGCGTCGACTACAGTTAAAGGCATTACTAAATTAGCCACAGCTCCAGCATCTCCAACTTCTCCCATAGCTGTCGGAGATAATGACGGCAGAGTTCCAACTCAAGGAGAAAATGACGCATTAGTTGGAAGTAGTGGAACTCCAAGTTCGAGCAATAAATATATAACAGCTGACGATGTATCAGATGCAGCGGTATCAGGAAAAGTTGTTCGAGCGACAGGTACTGCTCTACCTGCATTAGATGGAGTTAATTTAACAAATGTCGTACATACTCAATACGCACCAGTTTGGAAAAATGGCACTGTTGCAGCAGCTACAACGGGTGGCAGTACTACTCAAAATATTGCTCATGGATTAAGTGCAACTCCTAAATTTATTCGTTTAACTATTATGATGGGAGGGGATGGAACAGGGATAACTCAAGGAGTTGCAGTGACTACGTATAATGGAACTAATCAAGCAAGCATATATTCATTTTGTCGGATAAATACTTCTCCCAATTCAACTGTTTTTGGAGTTCAAAATGCTGTATTAGTTGGAGCTAGTGATAAATTATTTTCAGCTACAATCACAACTGACGCTACAAATATTATTATTTCTTGGGTTTTGACAGTAGGAGCAGGCTTAGATGTAACTCCTCAAATTATGTGGGAAGCAATGTCTTAAAATTTTATGGCAGTTGATCCGTTAGTACAAACTCAGACTGTACCTAATCCTGCAGCAGGATCGACTTTTACGTCGCCTGCAGTAGAGCAGCAATATCAGAATCCGTATACCCAAAACGGACAGACTTTTTTTGCACAATCTCCTACAACAAATCCTCCTGCTGCTGCTCCTACTGTTGTCAGTGCTGATAAAGCAAGTCAAGATTTAGCAGCAAAACAAGCAAGCTTGAATACTACTAGTGCTGCAATGTCAGCACAGTCTGCAAATACTGCTGCAACTACTGCTAATGCAAATGCACAATCTCAGCAAGCAAAACCTGTCACTGCAGAAGATATACAAAAAGCAGTGAAAGGCGGTTATGATTATGCAAGTATAGGACTGCAGCCAAATCCTCCTGACGCTAGTAAAACTTATGATACAACATCAGCTCCTCAAGGATACAAGTACATGTATGACAGTGCAGGAAATAGAGTTCAAGTTCCTGAATCTCCTGCTGACACGACTAATGACGAATTAAAAAGAATCCAAGAAAAGCAAGATCAAGCTTATCAAACTGTACAAAGCCAATTGACACAGCTGCAGCAAGGGACTTTTCCTTTGACTGTAGACCAGCAGGCTCAAGTCAATGCATTAACTCAGCAATTTGAGCAGTTAAAAGCGCAGCAAAGATTAACTAATGCAAATTATGAAGGTGGTGTAACTAATGCAGGAATAGCAGCAGGAAGAAACAGATACGCTCCTGAAATAGAATTAGGAAATATTATGAGTACTGTGAGTGCAGGAATTGCTAAAATTGCAGATATTGATGCAAAAGCTGCAAGTGCAATAGCTCAATTAAGACAAGGCTTTGCTGACAATAATTACAAACTCATAAATGCAAGCTATGAAGCTGCAAGCAAGTATTTTAGTGAAAAGTCAAATACAGTCCAGCAAATGAGTGATAATGTCAGGCAGCAAGCTCAAGATGCTATAGCTCAGCACCAGAGAGATGTAGAGCAGCAGAGATATGACCAGCAAAGAAGTGATGCTGCAATAAAATTCGCTCAAGAAAATAAAGTCACACTTCCATTTTATTTATTAGGCAACACTGCAATAGATGCTCGAACTGGAGACCCTGTTGATTTAGCAACATATCAGAAATTAACTGGACAACAAGTTGGTCTTCCTGAAGATCAGACTGATTTTAGTAAAATTCAAACTGGACTTCAAAGTCCAGCTGATAGAGCTGCAGCTCAAAGTGCTTCTCAATATCAGCAAACATTTGCAGAGAACAGAAGACAATTTAATGTTACAGAAGCAAGACAGCGTGCTCAATTTGCAGCAACTCAAGTTAAAGCAAGTGTTGGAGCAGATACTGTTGATGGTTTAGCTCAACAGTTAGTTTCTGGTAATTTAGCACCTTCTGAATTATCAAAACGCTCAACAGGAGTTGGAAGTTATAGTTCTATACTTGCTGCTGCAGATAAATATGCAATGGCAACTACTGGTAAACATTTTAATATTGCCCAAGCAGACAGAGATTATAAGTTTGCAAATTCAGCTGGAACTCAAAATACTTTGAATTATTTGAAAAGCTTAGTTGGAACGACAACCGAACCTGGAAATTTGGGTGAATTGAAAACTTTATCTGATTCTGTTAGTAGAACTAAATTTCCAAAACTTAATGACGCAGCAGCATGGGCAAGGATTCAATCTGGTGATCCTACTATTACTGCTTATTATGCAACAGTTACTGAAGTCGCTGACCAAATTGCTAAGATATTGCAAGGCGGTGGAACAGGAAGTGGAACAAGTGATGCAAAATTAGCTCAAGCACAAGCTCTATTCCAAAGCGGATTTAATAAACAACAGATTGAAGCGACTATAAATGCAATGAAGCCTTTGCTAATGAATCGGGCAAAAAGTATGATTGGAGACAATCCTTATTTGTCTGATTATGCAGAAGAATTAGGATTGACTGAAAATATCCAATCTAAAGAAGATTTTACTACTGCAGCTAAAGCAGAGGGCTGGAGTCCTGAAGAGATAAATTCATATTTGAAAAATAAAGGAATTCAATAGATATGGCACGTAGGTCATTAGATGAGATATATAATCAGGTAAATTCTACAAAAGTCAAGAGAAGCTTGGATGATATTTATAATTCAAAAAATATTAGTCAAGATCCTCGTGACCAATTGTTAGAATATCAGAAACAGCAGTCAACTACTTCTAAAATTGGAAATTTCTTGACAAAACCATTAGCACCAGCTCAAGGAAATTTGGGAGATGTTGGCAGATTAGCTGCAAATATTCCAACAAGCGCAGTCGGATTTGGAGTAGGAGTAGCCAAATTTTTAAATCCTGTAGACAAATTAAAAAGTATATCTCAAGTTCCTGGAGCTGTCAGTGGTGCAAATAAAGATGTTAGTGCTATGGCTGAAGGAGAAGCTAATGTTACTCAATCTACTGAAAAATTAATTCAGGCAATTCATAAGAAAAGACAAGAAGGTGGAGATACTACTCATTTAGTTGGAATGTTAAAACAATTAAGCAGTAATACAACTCCTGATTTATCACAAGATTTGAGCAAAACTAAATTAGCAGGACATATGGCATCGAGTCTTATTCCATCAGAAGCTCCTAAGCATTTAGTTGAATCTATTAAACAATATAGTAGAGGAAATAAAGAAGCAGGTAAGACATCATTATTAGAAGCAGAGAAAGCTTTTGTTAATAATCCAGTTGGAGAGACAGTTCCTTATTTTTTGTTTGCTAAACAGATTGCAGACAGTGCTGGTTATGGTTCTGAATTTGATGCAACTGTTTCAAAGGTTACTAAACCAATTAGTACTGCTACTAAACTAGGATTAGATTATGTAAAAGCAGGAGCAAGCAAAGTTGGTGAAGTTGGAGGTAATATAGGTGCACAAGCTTTAGGACTTGGTGCTAAGGGGGGTGCAGAAAGTGTAAAACAAGGATTTCAAGCTGGTTTAGAGGGTGGTGAAGCTAAAACTGCTTTTACTCAATCGATGCGTGGACAAACTTCAGAATCGGCACCTGTAGAGAGTGCTCAAACAAGCTTGTCTAAAATGTATGAAGAGAAAAGTACTGCGTATCAAGATGCAATGGGCAAAATTAAAGTAGAAAATCCAAAGTCTCTTGATATTTCTCCTATGCTTGATGTTTATGAAAAACTAAAATCTAATTTTAATGTTAGAACTAATTCAGATGGTAGTCTTGATTTTTCTCGTTCAAGTTTGACAGATAATTCTAAAAAAGTTGAAGCAATAGATAATCTTATAAAAGACTGGGGAAGTCAAAAGGGAGACAGAACTGTCCAAGGAATTGATTTACTTAAACAGAATATTAGAAATTTTAGAGGAAATGATCCATCTTTGAATAAATATGTGTCTGATGTTGCAAATTCAGTTCAAGATATAATCAGAGATGTTCCTGGATATAAAGATGTTATGTCTAAATATGGTGAAAGCATGGATATGATTAAAGATATTCAAAAAGATTTGTCTACTAATGATAAAGCAACTGTATCACAAGGATTTAAAAAATTAACTGGTGCTCTAAAGCAAGACAATCAATTAAAAATTGATTTGATTCAAGAATTGTCAAAACGAGGAGATCCTAATCTTCTTAAACAAATTGCTGGAATGAATTTTAAAAATTTTGTTCCTACTGATATATTTCGTGGTGGAATTGATTTATATGCTATCGGGCATTTAGTAGCAAGTTGGGGACTTGATCCGATTGCATGGGCAGAATTATTGTCAACTTCTCCTAGAGCTGTTGGTGAATTTGTTCAAGCATTAGGGAGTGCAATTAGAAAAGCAAAAGAAGCAGGAGTGATATTAAAAGGAGCAGCAGATAAAGCAGGTGGAATGATAAACAAAGCAGGAGAAATTGCAAATACAGACGTTAAAGACATTCCTTTAGGAAGTCAAGAAGGTTTTGCTCAGTTGGGTCCTAAACCAAAAGGAGAACCTAAGACTTTAAAAGGAGAAACTTTTAAATTTAATGTTCAAGATAAAATGAATAATAGAACAATTCCAATTGAAACCGATGTTTTATATCATGGAACTCAAACTAAAAATTTAACAAAAATATCTAAAGAAGGACTTAAATCAGATTCATATTTAACTTCTTCTATACATATTGCTGGAGACTATTCATTAGAATCTAGATCAGGAGTAACTCAAGAAATAATTAGAATAGATCCTAAGTATATAAATGAAAAGAAATTGTTTGTTGATGAAGGCCATATGGGAATTGATTTTAAACCTAGCAGATTGAATGCATTTTTATATAAAGAAACCATTCCTCCTGAAGCACTTCAGAGAAAAATAGGAAATTCTTGGGAATCATTAATAAGTAAAACTCCTTCAGAATTTAAAGGATTTAAAGATATAACAACTACTATTTTGGACAAACTCAAAGGCAAATCAGTAACATCTAAACAAGAAATTATGGATTTTACTAATAGCGGAGATATTAAGCAAGCAGAAAGAGATGTAATCAGAAACATGCTCAAAGATGAAGGAGACAAAGTTAATGTCAAAGAATTTGCTGATAAAGTCAAGACAGAACTGTTGCCGTTGAAGAGAATGAATAGCAATGTTCCAAGATATGAGTCTGTAAGTCTTCCAGAGGAAGTAAGAGGAAATGTTGTGAACTACAAGGAGCATATTTATAACTCTTCTATAAAAACGTCAGCAGGTGATGTTCACTTTGGTGGATTAATTGGAGAGTCTAATTATTTTGCCCATACAAGAGTAGAAGATGTTTTGCCTAAAGGAGTTAAGTTTAGCAAAACTCCATTGCAAATATCTGAAATGGCAAATGGAACTTTTGCAGTTGAAAAACAATATGGGACAGGAATTGTAAAATCAGGATTTTCTTCAGAAAGGGCTGCACAGACATTTATGGATGAAAAACTTGGAGCACAATCTGTTAAAGGCGATACCCGTCGTGTCATTGAACTTCAATCAGATTTGTTTCAAAAAGGAAATTTAGAAAGAGAAGCTAAAACATTAGGAGAAAGACCAAATGTGGGTCCAAATGACAAATGGGAAGATTTAAATGTAACAATGAAAAATGAATATAAAAATAAAGCTAATTTTGAAAAGATTAGAGATGCTAGAGAATCCGAAATTTCTAAACTCGAACCTTACCGCAACACTTGGCATGAACGAGTTATCAGAGAGGAAGTTAAACAAGCAGCCGTAGACGGCAAGACTAAACTGCAATTCCCCACAGGTGAAACTGCTATGAAGATAGAGGGATTAGGAGAAAGAACAACTTGGGCAGATTCAAATACAAATGTTAATTTAAAACCTGAACATTTGAAAGTAGGAAAGGAAATTAATGCTGATAATGATACAGGAGATTGGATTATCACAGATGTTTTAGGTGATGGGAAATTTAAGGCTGTGCAAAAAAGTTATTTTGAAGGACATAGTAAGGAAGATATTGATTCTTTAATGACAGGAAAACATAAGATTTTGCAAGATAATTTTGAATCTAATAAAGAACAATTTGACATTTCAGGAAAGATTGATACAGAAAATCCAATTTATAAGTTTTATGAAAAGGAAGTTGGAAGATACTTAAAAAATAAATTTAATGCAATTCCAGTAACTGACAAACAAGGTGTAAAATGGTGGCAGATAGACATCAAACCTGAAATGAAGAATAAGCCTATCAATGCATTCTCAATTAAACAGCAAGAAAAGGTAATGGCTTAAATTTCTATGGACAAGAAAGCTAAAAAATTAATAAAGAAAGCTGCTTTTCAGCAAGATCCTATTGGAGCTAATAATTCAGAGCTTCAAGAGACCAATGACCATTTGGGAGACATTAAGGATATGCTTTCAAGCGACAAAGTAAAACAAATCAGCAATGCTGGAGAATTTGTTACTAATTTCTTGTCGAGCATTAAGGGTGATAAGGGCGATATAGGGGCTACAGGACCAATAGGTAAGGATTCTACTGTCCCTGGTCCTCAAGGCCCTCCAGGGAGTGATTCTAACCTTCCAGGGCCTATCGGGCCAGCAGGTGTTGACGGATATACTCCTATTAAAGACATTGACTATTTTGACGGTGAAAAAGGTGAAAAGGGAGATAAAGGTGATAAAGGAGATACTGGTTTAGCTGGAATAAATCCAGACCCTAAAGATGTAATTGGTTTAATGAAAGTTTTGCCTGAAAAGGACAAACTTGACATTTCACATTTACGAAATAGTGCTCAATTGTCTAGTGCTGTAGGAAAATTAGGAAAAATCAATTTTGACGACTTACGTTGGCATGGAGGAGGAATCAGCAATATTACAGCAGGTGAAAATATTAATATTACAGGTACAGGTTCAACTTCTGACCCTTTATTGATTGAAGGAAATGAAAGCACTGTAGGTTATCAAGCATTTTATAATGGTGGACCAAGCGGATCGAGTTATTCTATTGGACAAGCCTTTTCAGTAGATGGAGTAGACTGGATTAGAGACGGAAATAATCCTTTAATCATTCCAGTAGCAGGGACATGGGAAGCTAATGTCGTCAAGGACCCGTGGGTGGTTGTTGTTAATAATATAATTTATCTTTATTACGCAGGCTGGCGTTCTTCGACCAATAGATTCCAAATCGGTTTAGCCATTTCTAAAGACTATGGTCTGACATATACTAAATATTCAACTAACCCGATAATTGCCAATGGCGGAGTGGGAACAGTAGATGAACGTAGAGCTATGTTCCCGACAGTTGTCTATGAAGCTGATGAAACAAATGTAAATAAAAAGTGGAAGATGTGGTATGCAGCAAGAGATGGAAATGATGTTGAAACTATTGCTTATGCATATTCAGCAGATGGTATAACATGGACTAAATTTGGTCGAGTCTTGAATGTTGGAAGTACAGGACAATTTGATGATACCGTTCTTCAAACTGGTGATGTTAAAAAGATTAATGGAACATATTATCTATTCTATGGTGCAGCAACTTCAGTTGCAGGAAGATATAAGTTTTCAGGTGGTTTAGCTACATTTACAGATTCTGAAGGAACTTATACAAAACAAGGTCAAATACTGACTAGTTTAGTTGATCAAGCACAAAATTTGACTGCTGATACTTTAACAGGGTCTAAAGTTGTGACTGTCGCTGATACTTCTGTTTTTGAAACTAATGAGTATGTTTTAATTGGAGACACTAATAGCCAGCCATTATTGACTCGAATTGCTTCAATAGACTCAGCAACTCAAATAACTTTAAGAGATGCAGTAGCTAGTGATATAACAACAGCTTTATCAGGAGCATTAAGAAGTGTATATCAATGGAGCATAACACCTAGAACAGTCTTTCGTGAGAATGGTCATTGGACAATGGCAGCAACTGTCTACCAAGTGTTTTCAGATATGGGTTACTTACGAGAATATTCAGGTTGGGCATATAACTACAATACTTTACCGACAGGAGATTGGGTAATTGATGTAAGTCGAGGAATAGCATTAGAAACAGTACCAGCTACTTGGGAGACTAATTCAATTGAAAATTTTTCAATTATTCCACTTCGATTTGCAACTGCAGCACATTTGTTTGGTGAAAGTGGGGCTGGAGCAACAGGAGCCACTGGACCTGCTGGAGCAACTGGATCAAGCAGTGTTGGAGATTCAGTATCTTTTACAGTTTCTCAAACAGCTCATGGTTTTGTAGTAGGTGATGTCATCAAAGAATCAGGAACGGCCAATACATATGCAAAAGCTCAAGCTGATTCTGCTGCTAATGCAGAAGTAGTAGGAATAGTCACTACAGTTACTAATGTTAATAGTTTTGCTTATACAACTCATGGCATAGTTATAGCAGGAGTTCCTGCTGTTGCTGCTGGTACAGTTTTATTTCTTTCTCCATCAAGTGCAGGAGCTTTAACTTCTACTGAGCCAACAAGTGTTGGACAAGTTAGTATACCTTTAGCTGTAGTTTTAGAAAATTCAGTAAGGATGTTGTTTAACAATAAGAGGGGAGAAGTATTATCAACTCCTGCAATAGGTGCAACTGGATCGACAGGAGCTACTGGTCTTACTGGCTCTACTGGACCTATTGGAGCAACTGGACCAGTAGGTGCTACAGGTGCGACTGGTCCTGCTGGAGCTACTGGTGGAAGTGGTGCAACTGGTTCTGTTGCTAATATATTGCCACTTAATATAACAAATGCTAATACTGTTGACCAATATAATGCGGCGAACGCCCAGACTTTCAGCATTTATAACAGGCGGGCTGATGCCAGCAATTATGAACGCTTCTCTCTTTTGTATGATGGCGGCGTTACCATGTATTTGTACACGAATCACAGTGGAGCTGGATATAACAATACCAATATCAGGATACAGGCTGACGGTAGCGTTAGTTTATATAACAACTCTCAGTCTGGTAGTGATTACAGTGGTATTGTCATTGATGGGAGTGGAGTTTTAATCACGGCCAGACCGACGTTTCCAATTACTTTGACTCAAACAGGCGGCAATACCAGCACCAGCGGTACTTACACTGGAATCAGCATGACTCCGCTGTTTGCTCCTACTGCGACTTCCACAATGGTTGCTCGCGGTTTAGTTGTTAATCCGACTATCAACTACTCGGCAGGGACTCCTGGAGCTGGCTCATATGAAGCTTTAAAAATTTCAGTGATAGAAACTGCTCTCCCGACTGGAACAAATTATTTAATCAAGGCAAGCGCTGGGGCAGCAGGTACTACGGATAGATTTTATGTAACAAATAGTGGTGCTAGTTTTCAGACAGGTGTTTCTACAACACAAATAGACGGCATAGGGGTGACTTCTGCTGATGGCCTTGTCTTACAAAATACAACAGCGGCGGCTTTGGGGGCACAGCAATGGTCGCCAAGATTACGTTTGTCTGGTTTTGCATGGAATAGCGGGACAAGTGCAAGCCAGGCGGCTGATTGGATTATTGAAAATCAAACCAGTCAAGCTAATCCGATTTTAAGTAATTTGGTATTTTCTCGTCAGTTGGTTGGTGCTGGCTATGCGGCTGAACTTACCTTATCAACTGGTTCAGCTGATTTTACCAGGAGAATATCAAGCGGAGGAAATGTTACAGCAGCAGGTCCAAGTGCATTTACTTGGAATACTTCAAACTCGGCTGGATTATATTCGGATAGTGTGGCAAATACTGTTTCTCAACGAAATTCAACTAATCCTCAGACTTTTAATGTTTATGAAACTTGGACAGATGCCAGCAATTATGCTCGTTTGGCATTTATAACGGCTGCGGGAAACTATACTATCCAACAGCAGGCGGCAGGAAGTGGTTCTGTAAGGGTTGTGGAGTTTAAAGACCCTCTTGGTAATTCTCTTATTTTCCTTCCTTCAGCCGCGACTAACAGTTTAGGGTTTAGTACTTTTTCAGGTGGCTCAACTGCTTTTACTCGTATTGTTGTCGGACCAACTGGCGCAAATGGTGAAACAGCAACAAGCGGAACACATGTTACGTTGAATGTTCGGGATGGAGCACACCCATCGAGCACATCAACATTAGTTCATGTCTCTCTGCAAATCGCTCCGATCATAAATTATACCAACGTTACTCCTGGTGCTGGTTCTTATGAGGCATTGAAAATTGCGGTAACCGAAACTGCTTTACCGACAGGAACTAATTATCTTATAAGAGCTTCAGCAGGCGCAGCAGGAACGACCGATAAGTTTACTGTTGATAACGCTGGGAATATGGTTGTTGGAGCTGGCACATTTGGCGGCAATACTAATGTCTATCTTAGCTCTTCCGGCATTCAAGCGGGTAATGGGGCGCAGGCTCTTAAATTCGCGGCAGGTTCGGCTGCAGGAGCGATGGATACAATTCTTAGGAGAGCGGCAGCGGCAACCCTCCAAATGGGCAATGATGTCAACGGAGCTCCTGTCACACAGACGCTCAAAGCCCATGACGGCATTACGGGCACAGACGTTGTTGGCGCTAATTTTACTCTTGCTTCAGGAAGAGGAACGGGAGCAGGGGCTGTTTCTTCCTTGATTTTTCAGACACCAACAGTTTTAACTACAGGGACAACCGCACAATCGCTTGCAACAAGGCTTACTATAACCGAAACGGTAGCTTCATTTACTACAAATGTTGGAATCAATGAAGCAGCACCTGACAATAAACTGCAAGTGACTGCTACGAGTTCAGGCGCTTTAGTTAATGGGATTAAAATTAAAAATAATGCCACAGCGACTTCCACAGCCGCAGGCCTAGCATTTGCCACTACAACTTCAACTGCTGTATCTTCTCAAATTCATTCCTTGCGGGATGGCTCTGGCAATAATGATTTAGTATTTTCAAACAATCTAAGTTCTTCTTTGGTTGAGGTTATGAGAATTACTTCGGCTGGAGCCTTGAAACTGATTTCAGGCGGAGTAATTAATTTCAATAACGGCAATGCGACTTTAACTCATTCGTCAGCTTTAATAACTTCTAATGTAAATATTGCTGTACCTGACGAAGCGTACGGTTCAAGTTGGAATGGTAGTGTCAATGTTCCGACCAAAAATGCGGTTTACGACAAAATTGAAACTTTAGTTTCCACACCTGTTGCTTTAACAGCTTTTTCTATGGAAAATACTGCTCGATATCTGACTACAGTAGTAGCTTTGGCAACAATAACTCAAAGTTCTAATGGTGATGGTATTACACTTTCTACGGGAGTCACTCTTTCAGGATCAGCTCAACTAACAGGTAATGCTTATATGTCAGGAGCTGACGTTGCTTTAGGAAGTCCCTTATGGTCAGCTACAATTACTCTTTCTAATTTTGGCACTGATTCTCAGTCATATGTTGGCATTGGAGCGATAACTACAGCTGGAGCGGGATTGACTTATACTAATAAGCATTTTGGCTTTAAATGGGTAAGAGTTTCAAGCGGAACTGTAAATTTAGTGGCCACACAAGCTGATGGGTCAACTGAAACTGTATCAGGAACTTTAACAACAGTAACTAATAGTGATCATCTGGAATTGATTATAAAAGTTAACGGAACAAGCAGTGCTGATTATTACTGGAGAAAAAATGGCGGAGCGTTATCATCAGCTACTAATCTTGCGGCTAATTTACCTACAGGATTGGCAGAACAATTTTCAGCGTCAGTCAGTAATGCCGGAGTAGCAACAACTTCAGGCTTTACAGTAAGAAGTGCCAGTTATCAAAGATAATTAAATAATTTTATGGCAGCACAATCAGCATTCACACAAACACCAGGCAACGCTTTAGGAACTATCAACCTCGTTATAGACGGAGGTGGAGCGGCTATCACCACAGGTGTTAAACTGGATATATATATTCCAACCTCTATTACCATTACCCAAGCAACTCTTTTAGCCGACCAGTCAGGTTCAATCGTCCTGGATCTATGGGTTGATACTTACGCCAACTATCCTCCGACTGTTTTAAAAACCATTACCGCTTCTGCCAAACCGACTTTAGCTACTGCTCTAAAGTCGCAGGATAGTACCTTGACAGGCTGGACAACTGTAATCCCCGCCGGTAGCAGTTTAAGGGTCAACGTTGATTCAGCAACCACAGTCACTAGAGTCGTTTTAGCATTAAAATATAATTAACAAATAAAATATGGCGTCAAACACCACTCCAACATATGCATCCAGCACAGCTGGAAATGTCATCGCTTCTGCTTCATTAGCAGCTTCAGCGACCACTAACTCCTCTACCGCAATGGATTTTTCAGCTGCTTTTCAGGGACAAGTTCATGTTCTTAATACACCAGGAGGTTCAGTAGCCGCAACTCGTGGGCTTAAAATAGAAATCTTTAGAAGGTATGGAACAACTCCGACGACTGCTCAAACTGCAATGCTGACTTACACTTTGCCTTCTACAACTGCTTCTACCGCTGAGTCAATGGATATTTTTCTTGACAGCGGGGTCTATAATATCAAGCTGACTAATTTGGACGCAACAAATGCCGTAACTGTGGAAGTCACCTCTGATAAGATTTCGGCCTTAGCAACTGCTTAAATGTATTTCTTTAAAGGAACACAAAAACCGCCATTAGGGGCAAGAGTAAATCTTGAACATCCACTTGCAACGGGTTTTGTCTTTGCAGTGTTGCTCAACGAAGGGTCGGGAAGACCGATGTGGATTAGGACTAAGATGATGCCTCCTACTTTTCAAGTTGGAATCACCGGCACTACAGCTTGGAATGGCAACACAAGCGGGGTTAGTTACCAGTTTTTAACAACAGGCTCATATATTCAATTCGGGACTCATATCCCATTTGGCAGTTCATTTTTGCCAACAGCTGCCATAACTGTCTGTGTCATCCGTCGCAAGCTAGACACGACGCTGCGTACCGCTGGGCTGTTCGGGCAGTTGAGCGGTATTACAACTCCTCAACACTGCGGAGCGGCGGTACCAAATGCCGCCGGTACGGTCTGGTGGAATTTCGGCGGCAATTCTGGTGCGAATAGCTTGACCGTAACCGGCTTGACGTTTACGACTAATGTCGAATCTTATATCTTTACGGCAGGTCCAGCTGGATCGGCTATCTGGCAGAACGGGATTAAAGTCGCCAGCCAGTCAACTCCTATCACTCGAACTAGTAGTACTTCTCCCGTAACCTTAAATAGAGGTATTGAATCGGCTTCGTCCTCGAGCGACATTCAAGAAGTCAATTTCTTTCAGGTCAGCGACCAGCAATGGTCGGACGAATTATGCCGCTGGTGGAGCGCCGAACCTTATGCTTATCTTTACCAATCCAGTAAAAGCTATTCGGTGGTGGTTGCGTCAGGCTATGCCCATAGCCAAGTAGTAATTATTTAATATGTTCACTTTTCATGTTATAGGACTTCCTCATACTCAAGTTGTTAAAGAAGAAAACAAATGTGCATATACTACAAAGGTTCTGAGATTCTGCAATATGATGAAAAGTTTAGGTCATGATGTGTATTTGTACGGTGGAGGAGACAAAACAGACGCAGACTGTACTCAATTTATTAGCTGTATTTCTAGTCAAGAACAAGAAAAATATTTTGGACAAGTAGATACAGATAAAGATTTTTATCCGATTGAATGGGATTCAAATTTGCCATATTGGAAGATAATGAATCATACTGCTATTGCTGAAATATCTAAACGAATTAAAAAAACAGATTTTATATGCTTGATAGGAGGAGACTGCCAGAAAGTTGTTGCTGATGCATTTCCAATCAATACTTCAGTAGAATTTGGAGTAGGTTATAAAGGAGTATTTTCAAAATTCAGAGTATTTGAATCTTATTCTTTTATGCATTATGTATACGGATTAAAAAATATTGACAATGGCTTGAATTACGATATAGTCATTCCTAATTATTATGATGTAAATGAATTTCCTTTCAGTGATAAAAGAGAAGATTATTTTTTGTTTATAGGACGTCTAGTAGGTCGAAAGGGAGCAAATATTGCAGTGCAAGCATGTGAAAAATATGGAGCAAAGTTAATAATGGCAGGACAAGGTGTAATAGAAAGAAATGGACAGATGTTTAAGTCAAACGAATTATCAATTGACAAAGAACATGTTACTCATATAGGAAGTGTTGATATACAAAAAAGAGGTGAGTTAATGAGCAAAGCTAGAGCAGTTTTTGTCCAGACACAATATATTGGTCCATTTGAAGGAGTACATATCGAAAGCAATTTATGTGGAGTTCCTGTAATTACTACTGATTGGGGAGTATTTTGCGAAACTGTAAAAAACGGCTATAATGGATTTAGAACAAGAACTATGGGTGAAATATTGTACTCAATGGACCAATGTGATAAAATGGATATAGACCATAGGAAGAAAATTCAAAACTGGGCAGTTGATAATTTCTCATTAGACAGAGTTAAAATGCAATATCAGTATTATTTTGAGCAATTGATGGACCTTTGGAGTCAAGGCTATTATTCTAATTGGAGTGAAGGCATTAAAAACAATCGATATTCTGAATATGCCCGAAGAAAATAAAACTGACAGAAGAAGCCAAGATGAACGGGATGATTTAGTTGAGATTAAAACTTCTCTTAAATATATCGCCAAAGAATTAGATGATATTTATGGGAGGCTGGAGAAGAACTATGTCACTTTCGATCAATTTTCTCCGGTCAGAGCCATAGCCTATGGCTTAATGGGAGCAACAGGTTTTGCTTTATTGGCTGCTATTCTGGGATTTGTCATTAAAAAGCCTGTATGATTACTCCAAGCCGAATAACACCTTGGCTAACTAGACTGGCAGTAGTCATTCCGATTCTCGCGGCTTTGATGATTCTTTATGTTTCGTTCTTGTTCTTTTCTCCTGCTAAACCTATCAGCGTATCGGATTACCATATCATAACTCCGATAGTTAATACGGGAACACGAATAGGATATACGTTGATTTATTGCGCTAATAAAACGTCTCAGTTTGTGGAAGAAAGACAGTTATTGGCAATTTCAGATTCAACTTTATATCCGTTAGCTTCGGTTATTGTGCATTTGGATAAGGGCTGTTCACAACGAAAACTAGACGCGCTTACACCCAGCAATATTCCTGAAGCTGATTATAAAATTCTTAATACTATTACTCTGCGTTTAAATTCAATTCAGCAGACAGAAGTTAACTTTTCCAGCGATGTTTTCAAAGTGAAAGCGAAATAATTATATCTTGGCCTCCAATCTAATAGAGATTGGTGACTTAGCTGGCGGCCCCTTAATCAGGTTTGCTTACCTCTAACCGGATTGGGGGCTAAGCTATAATTAATCAAAGGAGCTATATGGATACGGGATTGAATGATTTATTGGCTCTGGGAGTGATAGGAGCTTTGTTGAGCATAGGTTTTAAATTTGTCTCAAAGAACCTAAGTCCTTTAGGCTCTAAGATGGTCATCGTTTTGGCGTCAATCGTGTTAGGTGGAATTTATTATTGGTTGCGGCAGAGCAATTACCTTGTAGCGGTATTATCAATTCTTTCCGCTTCCCAGATTGTTTATGGATTTTTTATTAAGGAGTCAAAGGAATAATTTATGTGGTGGATAGCATGGATAGTAGGAATAGGATTAATATTATTTCTGGTCTACGTTATAGCAAAAGGCGACGATGACCCAGAATAAAGGGCTGTTAGTTGACCCCCGAGAACGTGTACGAGTAGCCGGGATTATAGGGTATACAGTTAGAAATCCTGACGGAGATTGGACGAAGTGGTTGCCAGACGGCGAGAAACAATCCAATGGAATAGATACAATGGCTTGTGTTAGTTTTTCTCTTCTTAACTGTATTGAAACGCAAGAATATTTTCTCACAGGTAAACAGGTCAATTATTCTGACAGGTGGCTGGCTAAAATTAGTGGCACTACAAAGCAAGGAAATTATCTAGTTTCAGTAGCCGAAGCAGTCAATCAATACGGGTTAGTCAGGGAAGAAAGCTGGCTGCCGCCAGACCTCGATAATTACACATGGGAGCAATACTACGCCGAGCCAGGGCCTGCTAAGCACAAGGAACTGCTGGCAGAAGGCCAAGAATGGCTCAAGACGCATAAATTCCAGTATGAATGGCTGACTACGGACAGGGATGAGATTTTGAAGCAGTTAAAACAGTGTCCGTTGCAGGTCTGTATTCCCGGACATGCGATTATGAATTTTTATTCTTACGTGGATGTGATTCACTTTTTTGATTCTTACGATCCATTTTGGAAAGAAACTCAACGAATAAATTTAACAAATGTTTTTAAACCATTATTAACCATTAAAAAAATGAGATTTGTAAATGACAAAGGCACAGTATGGCTCGTGGGAGATAAAGGCAAGATCGGTTTTACCGATATGCAAGCCTTGCAGAAAATGCAGCAGATTGATTCAAGCGAAGTTGAACAAGGTTCAACCGAAGGGATACCAGTTGTCGGCCTTTTCGAATCAGGGTTAACTTTTCACAATTAATGTTTGACATTACGTTTTTAGATTGGCTCGGCCATATCGGTCTTATCTTTAAAAGCCTCTGGCCAATTCTATTGATATTATTCTGGTTGATATTTTTTAGTATAATTATTAACAGAGAGTAAAGTCGAAATAATTAAGTTTAGAAAGGAATCAAAATATGAATTTTGAAGAGCCTAAGAGTCGTGCAGAAGGCGAAGGTACTGAAGAAAAAGAGCCAGTTGAAGTTAAATAATTAAATAACTTAAAGAGGGCTTTACTGCCCTCTTTTAATAATTAAATAAAATCAAATGAGTCTAATTACAATTGTAATTGCCTTGATTGTTGTGGGAGTTCTACTCTGGTTAATGGAAACGTACGTGCCGATGGACGCAACAATTAAACGAATAATCGAAGCAATAGTCATAATCGTAGTTGTGCTTTGGCTATTGCAGGTTTTTGGAATCTTAAGTGCTGCTAATCAAGTAAAAATTGAACCAATCAGATAGTGTATAAATAAAAACCCATCATAGTTAAAGGTGGGTTTTTATATATAAATTATTAGAGTAAAATATAAACGGAGGAAATTATGCCAGAAGAAGTGAAACAATTGTCTTGCCGCTGGTGTCGTCGTCCCTTCCGTGAAGAAGAAACGATTGAAAAGATAGGCAATATGCTGTTTCATCAGCAAGGCTGTGTCGAAGCTTGGAAAGAATACTGCCGGCATGAACAGGGGGGTAAGAAGCCGAAGCCTGATTCCAGTTAATCGGGCTTATTTTTTAATTTCTTTATCCAGGACTCTAAAATATTTAAAATCTCCTGATTCAGCTCAATCTGCTTTTCCATCCCATCAGAAAGTTTATTGACTTCATCAATGAGCTGATTAATCGTTTCAGCAAGCAGTTTTAAATCTTCATTTAAACCAGTTTTGTGTATTTGAGCACCCTCGCCAGTTTCAAAGTCAAGTTTGTTAATCATAATATTCTCTCCACGAAATTGTTATTATATTCGTTTCGTTTCCATTTCTTTGGGTCGAACTTCTCCTCAGGAAATTGGCCATGCCATTTTCCTAAACCGCACTGACTGCAAAGTTTAGGCTTATGTTGAGTCAGCCTTGCCCAATAATCAGACAGGGCTGTGTTTTCAATATTGCGGCAAGCGGGATTTTCACAAATGTAAAGGGGCATTTTATTTAATTATTTGATTTATTCCCCAAACGCATATCGCGATAAATCCCCAAAAGAACAGCAATGTTAAAAATAAACAGCCAATTCCACTACCGATTATTTCTAATATATCTTTGTCATTTTCATTCATGGTTGCTTTGTTATATGAATTGAATAAATAGTCCAAACTAAAGATACAAAAATCCAAATCGGAAAAAACCAGTCTAAAAACTTTTCCAGTTTTGGATGGTTGGCGGAATACCTTCCAAGAGCCATCGCTCCATAGCAAATCGCAAAAATTATACTGGCGAACAGAATAGAAACAAAAAGTTTAAGCCAACTAATCATAGATTTATTTTAAAAATAAGTCGTTACTTCTTGTGAAGTCCCGACAAGTCTCTGATATCCTGCTGTGCCTTCTCCGCCTGTTTCCACGCTTCCCGGAATGTCAGCTTAGAGTATCGGAGGCAATCCGGATCGTGAAAGACAAGGTCACCGTTCATTACCGCTTTCTGGTTAGGCTCAATGATTTTACCGCAGAATGAACAAACAACCGGCACGTCAGGAGTGTCCTCAGCCATCGCTCTGCTCCTTTTTATCTTCGGGTTTACGCAGCCGATCGGCTTTCTGCCGCAGCGAGTGCCATTCCAGAAAACAATCGAACTTGTGAAAGACGTACATGCCGAATCTTTCGACTTCCTGACCGGGAGTGATTCGTTTCGCACAGAAATCACAAATCACAGTCGGCATAAAACCTCCGTTAGGTATTCTTATGCAACAGCGAGAGGTCTCTAATGTCCCGCAGTATCTCTGCGATCCAGTTAGTCAAGCGGTTCCTGCGGATTCTAAGCGTGATAATCATTGTTTTCTTTTCCTCCATTTATTTGTTGATACCTGCCAGATTAAGTTTAGAAAGGCTCTAATGAAAATTAAACTAAAAAAGGAAACTCCCATTCCGATAAAATATGAATCTAAATCAAAATGCCACATAAATCTTTATTCTTTTATATAGTAAATGCGACCGCCACAATTATTGCAAATAATGTAATACCTTTCGTCTATTGAAGGATAAAAGGTCAGCGACAGACCAAGCCCAGGACTAGAACAATGGCAGGTTCTCACTTTTTCATACAGGTCATTTCCTCGGTTATAAAATTCAATCTTTTTAATTGTTTTCATATAGATATTCCTATCCCAAATCCTAAAATTTCTAAATAAATTCCTAGTTCTGAACCTAAACTAAATTCAATAATTTTGAATTGCTTACATTCGTTAAGGTCAAAGAAATAACAATAAAATAAAATCATTTAATTTAACAAAATTAAAGCGTGACGTTCTGTCATTACAGGTTGAGGCATACATTGCAATCTATTGAGCTTGTCGTTTAAGAGCCTGATTGATTCAGACTGCAACTCATTGACCTTAATGAGTTTGTCGTTGATAGTGGCTTGCATAATCATAAAGACGCTCATAAGAGCCATCCAGAAGAATGCGGTGAATATTAATACTAGAGTGGTTTTATTCATTCGAGTATAACTTTAGTAGATTTAGTCACGACACGTTTAAGTTCGTAAACGCCGACTTCGCCGTTACCTAGATTTTTTGGATCTTCATCAGCATAAAATAGATGATTGTTAATAGGTTGTTGTTCCTTTTCGACAAAAATAATTTGAGGAAATTTATGGGTTGTTTTATTATTCATGTAGTTTAGGTAATTTTTCCTTTAATTGTAAAATAATTTTCTCCATTCTTGATCGATAATATGCGTCGAAGTCAACGTATCCAAGTTTGTCTTTTTCATACAGTCGATATAGCACAGATCTCATTCTCGTTGCCGGTGATTTGATTGTATCATATTTATCAGTTTCATATTTAGGTATGTCTTCTATTGAGATTAATGAATCACCTTCTTGAAAAATAAACCAACCAAATTTGTTTAATAGTTTGAACAATTTAAGTTTAGTCTCATCATTGACTTCTTGTGTAGAAATTCTGATTCCAATGCTGCCATCAACACGAGTTGAAAGACCTGTTATAAAGCATTGCAATTGTAATAGATCTTTATTCATAGTCAGAATATTAAAAGCTGTCCTTCACTGACTCGTAATCTTTTAGGTATATTTGGTATGCCATACAATTTTAGCCAATTGACAGAAGAATGTGATGCTTCTAATATTCTAAGCAAAGGAGGAAAAATTTTATTATTCCAATAATAATGCCGGTCAAATTCTTCTTTAAAATTTTCTTTAAGAAGAAAGATTTTAGATTCATTATTAAGAACAACATATTCTATTTCAGAAGATTCTAATTCTCCCTTTTCATCAATAATTTTTTTAGCCAATCTTACATGTGGAGCATTAGTCTGAACATAGTCATTGATGTTCTTTCCTAATTGTGTAGAGATTTTTAATTCATCAAATGTAAATTTATCATTGTTGATTTTATTAAGTTCTTGGCTTAGAAATCCTCTAATCTCAGATTCTGCATAGTCATCTAAAACCATTTCAATTAATGACCTTTGAGACTTGAGAACCATTGGTAAAGTCGCCTTTTTTGCTATCTCTAATCCAACAGCTTTGAATTGATCAGATTTTGCAACAGTCTTATTTTCAATATTAACAATCCTGCCTGCATAGGTCTTCTTATTCACCAGGATCATTTCTGAGAACAATTTTTCATATTTAAGAGTTATATATACTTCATTAACATTATACTCACTCAGAGTGAATTTGATCTTCTTATGGTATTGAGAAAGGACATCATTTATATCTAGTTCTCTGTCTGATTTGACGAATATTGAGTCAGTGTCACCATAGATTGTTTTAAGTCCATTAATATTGTCAAAATAATCTTTAGAAAATTTTAACAGCCATTGTCCTGTCAAAGTGATTGATTTTGCAATGTCTAATGAGTAGTATCTTAGTCCATGGTTTCCTAAGACTCCATAGATTGAATTCGACAATTCTTTAACAATGATTTCATTTGCTCTTGCTGTTTTAAACTCTTCAGTGTTCATTTTGCCATGACCGATTAAATCTAATCTTAATCTTTTATATGACTGTCTTTCTTCAATGAGCCTTCTTACAACCTTTGAAATTATAGATTCTTTATCTTTGCTGAAATATAAATTAGTTCCTGGATTTTTTATTCCACTGTCAGATATTGTGTCAAAGCCAAGATTGAAAGTCATAATGATTGAAGGATAAAGGCTTTTAAAATCAAAAACATAAACATTCTTGTGTAGACCAATATCTGGATCAAGAACAAGACCACCTGCATAAGGGTCCTTTCTGACTTCTCTTTTTGAAGGACAATAGATTTTATTAAGATGAGCTTCTTTTAAAATCATTGAATCAAGAATTTGAGAGACATAAATCCCTGCAAAGTCTCTGATTAAGCATTTAGCCATTGAGCATTCTTTTCCAATAAGGTCAAATATTCCAATCTTATCATCTAATTCTTTAAGAATATAGACATCATTTAAGTTATATGCTTTAAGTTCTTCTTTAGTCATGTTAATAATTTTTCCTTGAAATTGAATTTTGCCTTTGTTTAAGAACTTCTGTGCTATATTTTCTAGTTTATATGATTTTAAAGAAGCATCTTCTTGAAACAATCTTTTTAGTCTTTTAAGCATGTCAATTTTTGCCAATTTTATCCAGTCAATGAATTTTGAATTATTGTATACTTGCCATCTCATTTCAAGATAAGGAATATCAAATTGGTCAATATTCCAGCCTGTTACGACGTCATATTTTCCAAAAAGATTCTGAACTTTAGAGAGGATAATATTTTCATCTCCATTAAAATAAAATTCATTTCCATTATTGTCAACTGCTCCAAAGGCTATAATCTTGTCATGTCCAATTTCAATTCTCATATTAGAATCATCTGTTTCTATATCGAAATAGAGAATATCATATTTGTCATCAACATCAACATCATTGTCAACCATAAATCTTTTTGCACTATGCAAATCAGCTTCAAATGTTTCAATTTTATATTCTCTTAAAATCTTAACTAATGTTCTAGAGTCAGACCAATTGCTTCCTTCATCTTTGTCTGCATAAAGCTTTGTATATTTTTTTCCATCTTCGACTTTAGACAATACTCCTGACAATTCTAACTTATTTTTAAATTTAATCCAATCTTTAGTTAAGATGACACAATACCACATAAAGTTTGTAATGACAAATTTTTTTCTTATATCATTGTCTTTATATGTAAAAATCAGATCATTTCCTTGGCTATATGCATTTCTTATCTTTATATCATTTATTGTCATATGAATTGAGCCATTTAGCAAATAAAAATTCATCAGGAATTTGGATAAAATCATTTTTTCTTAAAAATTCTACTTCATCTGAATTTAGAATTTTAGGACATTTTAAATCTTCAAATTCATCTTGACTTATAATCTTGTCAAGCATTTCAAAATGTTTAGAATAAATATGAAAGCTGTCTACAATATGATAATAATTTCCTATAAGCAAATCTAAATAATCATTTTTAAGAGTCATATAAATCATTTCATGTATGAAAGAAAAACAAGGAAGATCAGAAGCAAGACCATAGATAGCATCTTGGCTTCTCATATGAACTGACATATTAAGTTTATTGTTTCGAATTCTGAAACTTAAAGCAATTGTGCATGGCAAATCAGCGTCTTTTGACAAAACATGGTCTTTGTTTAGTATAGAAATAATCGCTCTTCTTGAATCTTTATCTTCTTTTAAAGTTTTAATGACATAATCAAATTGATTATTTTCTCCAAAGATATACTGTCCATAATTTGAATGAATTATTCCTTCTTTATTTATCATATCTTTCCATAACTTTGCGTGTTCTACAATGCTTAAATCAAATTTGTTTCCATTTAAGTACCATAAAAATTCCTTTTTAATATAATCTAAATTTAATTTTCTTGATTTGAAATTAATAAACCTGTAATATGAAGGAAATTCAACATGAAAATTTTCAATTTCTAATACTTTAAATCCTCTTGGAGAAACCAATTTTCCTTGAGAATAAAGGTTAGTATAAATGATTTTAAAAAATATTTGTTGTTCACTCATAAAGATTTTTTAATTTGTTCTGCATAATCAATATATGAAATACCTGCTCGAGAGACAAAGGATGGGTGCCAAGCACTCGATAAGGCTTTTGTGAAGTCGCTCGTCGCTCTGAGAGCGTTTAAAATAGAAAAGCTGTTAGTACCTAAAGCTATAACCTTCTCGATGTGAGGCAGATTAATTTCTTTAAGCAATGCTTCTCTATTCTCATTTTCAGTAAAATCAAGCTTTATTGCATTAGTAATTAATGAACTTTTAAGAATTTCTAATCTTGTTAATGCTTTGAAAAGAACCAAACCTGGTTGATTATGAGAAAATGGTGCTAAAGGTTCAATCAATGGCCTTCCATACTTTTCTGCTACAAAAAGATATTTTGCATTTCTCAAATTTCCAATAATTCGATAATTCTTAGTCATTTCAATATCATAAGCATCTGGCTGCATGACAAATTCTTCTGCAACTCTTTCTATATTGTCTCCAATTTTATATCGAAACCAAGTCAACAAACTTGAATTAATTTCTTTTTCATAATTATTAAGTATTAAAGGAATCTCTTCATCTTTAGAAAATTCTTCATTGTCTGTCTTGAATCTCTGTCTGATTTTATAAACGTCATCATAGCAATAGATGTTAAATGTATTTAAGCTAAGGCAAATCATTTCAATGACTTTGGTATTTCGAAAATCTAATTGCGATTTTTCTCTTTTAACTGGTCCGTAAACATTTTCATCTATGTAATGCCTGTCAAATATTGTTGGAACTTTAGCATTGTAAAGTGAATCAATATAAGATTTGTACATGTCTTGATAAGGTTTAGGATTTGAAAATTTAACAATTGGCATTTTAAATTTTTCTGACAAGAATTTTGCTAATGTTGTTTTACCTGTTTTATTTTCTCCTGTAATTATTATGTTCATAAAATTTCTCTTCTTATTCGTCCTTTAGAACGAACATAAACTCTGACATCCTTTCTTTTTAAATCTGAGGGATCGAAAGCAATATTCTTTACTTCTGAATTAGAAACTAATAAAAAAGACATTAATTGTTCTTTATTCATTGTTTTAGTGTCCTTTGAGGTGATTTTAGTCACTACCTCGTGAACTCTTTTAAATGGGTTGTAGAATTCATTAAGGACTGTCTTTTGACGCTCGAGGAGTGATTCTCGTTCTTCTTGATTGGTATAGAGCATTTTCATTTGCTCTGATACTTGTTTTGCATTAGTTCCATCATATGATAAGCAAAAATTATAGTCTATAAGTTTCTTTCCATTAAGATAAACATTCTCTAAAAAATGAGTGTGAAGAATACATATGCATTGATTATCCATCATTTCTGCAATGACAAAGTCTGATTTGCTTCCATAGTTGTTTGCTTTTAAATGATAACCTGAAAATGCAAACATGCTCTTTCTTAAATATCCTAGCATCTGATCATTTGGTGCAATTCCTCGAATATTGATTTTATCAAGCTGATTTGAATTTTTATATGACAGATAAGAACAGTCAGGATTGTTAATAAAATCTAATGATTCAATAGTTCGTCCTATTCCATAACATTCAAATTCTGTGTCAAATGTATTGCTGAGCATTAATTCAATCATCATTTCTGGTGACTTAAAAGAAGCAAAGCGGCCAATGTATACGCAAGAATTTTCTTTGTCCTTAATTTTTTCTTTGACTTGAGGAGTATAAGGATGAGCAAAATCAAAAATTCTGTCTTGCTTGTATGGAAGCCATTTTTTAATTTCTTTTGCATAATCTCCATCCTTTGAATTAAAGACAAATATATAGTCGATAAAATTAAGTCCTAGAAGAATCTTAGTCTGGTGATTGATATATTGTGCGTTATTGAAAACTAAAAATGCTGCAAGAATAATATTTGCATTATGAAGTTCTTCTAATTGAGAATAAAATAAATCAATTTCTTCTATAGTGTTTTTGTCATTAGGAAAAGATCCTATGTAAATGATTTTTTCATTCTTCAGCTCATCGAATATGTTAACTGTTTCAATTACTTCAAAATCTGACAAAGAAAAATTTTTTGAATTTGAGTAATTGGCAAAATTACTTTTAAAATGAATGATTTTTTTGTTTTTGAATAGACGAGAAAATTCAATGACATGTTTTGTTCCACCGACACCGTCTTGATTAGCATTAAGCCAAGTTATTTTATTGAACAATGTTCGATTGTAATTATCGTCCTGAACTTCCAAGTCCATGGTGTTTTCTTTCTTTAACTTTTTGTACAATGAGCTTATCGTCAACTATTAAACAATTAGATGTATCTGTTCGATGGATTAAAATTTGTCCAATTTTATCTCCTTTATGAATTTTAAATGGAACATCTGAATTGTTTTGAAGAATAATTGAAATTTCTGATTCAAATCCTGCATCAATAATATCTCCGATAACGTCAATTCCATGATTAATTGCAAGACTTGATCTTCCATGCATGATATAAACCTTGTCAGTTTCTCCATTGATTGAAAAACCTAGCATAAATCGATGTCTTCGTCCTGGTTCTAGTGCATAGTCTTCTAATGACATTACATTCCATCCGCTGTCAAAAGAATATGACTTAGTTGGGATTTTTAATGATTGAGATATTTTTTTAATCCTGAACATTTACAATAAAGTTTCTTTTGGATTAATTTTAAGTCTTCCTGTTTTAAGTTCTCTTTTAAAATCTAAATATTTTTGAGACACTTGTCTTGTTTTTATAGGATTTTTTAATGTTCGTCCTTGATTGTCCTTTCCAATGAGGACTTCAACTGTCGGAATGCACCAAAAGGTTATTCTATTTTCAACTTTTTTTATTATTGCTCCTCTTCTTATTGCTTCGTCAATGACCTCTTGCTTGACATAACCTAAGAGTTCATTTCTGACTAAATTAGTATTCATAATTTTAGTTCTTAATTCTGCCCTCTAAATGAGAGCAGTCAAAAAATTAAACTTGTGGTTGAGCTGCTGTTTCTGCTGATTGAGAAATTTCAATTGAAGGTTTATCCTCGTTTACTTGGGATTTTCTAATTCGAGATTTTTGAGCTTCTTTTCTTAAATTCTGAGCTTCAATTTTAATTTCTTGCAGATATTTTCTAAATTTAACGAGATTAGGATATCTTGGATTTTCTTCATATGCAGTTAATGCTGAATCTGCATTTGACAATGATAATTTAAGTTTTGTTAAGTCCATATTATTTATGTGTTAATTGTTGTTCTAATTTTCCTTCTTCTGCTTGAACTAAATATTGAATGATGTTTTCTCCAAGTATATGATATCGAGTTCCTGAAGTTCCTTTTCCTACGTATTTTACTGCTTTGAGATAATTATTAGTTCTTCTGTCAAGTTCAACCCATCTTCTTAAAGCTGGAAGAGATTCGATCCAGGGAATGAAGTCTAATAGTTCAGAAAGATTGTAATATTTTGCTGGATTTATTTCCATATACTTAAAATGGAAGTTCATCATCACTTATGTTAATTTGAGGTTTATCGACCAAAACCTTGTCTTCTAAAACTTTAACTCTTTGTTCCAGTATATCTAGCTTTGTTGGAAGCTTGAAGTTTTTAAATCCGTCCCTTTCTTCAATTATGATATTGACTTCATCTCCTTGTTTTAGACCCATAACTCTGTCATCTTGATTAAATGCTAATGTTGAAAACCATTCGTCTCCAAATTTATCTGTCTTAATGGAAATTTTCCAGAAAGATTTTCCTTCTCTAGTCTTAAATTTAGTCCCGTCTTTTTTCTGATCTGAAACATAAACTTGTGTTAGTTTGACTGTATTCATATTTTTTTATTTAATGATATCATTTAATTCCTGTTGAAGTTTATAAATTTTTAAGCAAGCTAGAAAGACTTCTTGATTGCTTTGTCTTCCATAGCTTTTTTCAATTACAAATTCTCCGTTCTTTCTGCAGTTGATAATCATATATCCTTTAATGTCTTGATATAATTCAGTTTCATTTTCTGATAAACAGATGTCATAGCCTGCTATTTGCCAGAACATATCTGGACTTACTCCTGAACTTGTCTTGATGTCTCCTATGTATTTCTCTCGTCCAATTTCAAAGACTAAGTCGACTGTTCCTGCATACCAGAATTTCTCTGAATATACTTGTTTTTCACTTTCTAAAAATTTTACTCTGTTGTCTTCACTCCATTTAACAAAATTATCAGTTATATGCTTGATGTCTTGTTCAGAAACTGGAGGATTTGAATTGTTGATTTTAGCATTGACATAAGATTCAATCCACGTATGCGTCTTTTTTCCTGTATCGGCTGCGGTTCTTGATATTTGTCTATGAGAGTTTTTAGCTTGCTCTAATAATTCATCTGTTACTCTAAATGCAGTTAACTTAGAATCAGAATCATAAATTTTTTCTGCATTTTGTTTAATATATTCAATCGTAGTTTTAGCAGCCCAAGCGACAAGCCATGGCTTACTGATAATTGAAATCACACTTGTAACTCCTGTCAGAGGTTTTTCGTTTAAAGTATAGAGGTGTTTGTCTTTGTCAAATTTGAAATTTTTATTTTCTATCATATTTTTAGAATTTGCCTTTCTTTATTTTTATAGATAATTAATATCTCGTTCTTTTGAAATTGTCTGACTTTCTTAATGTCACTTAAATTAATTTTATTGTTCTTAAGAATTTGTTCAATTTCACTCGAAGTTTTAAATGTATCGATTTTAGGCATTTAATTTGACCTTTTCAACTGCGAATTTTTCAATTGTTGCATGCAGTAAATATAGAAGAGAAAGAATACGGTCTTTCTGAAACTGAGGGAGTTCTTCAATTGAATGGTTTTTTAACAGAGTATTAAGACTCATTATTTCAAGAGCTAATTCTTCAACTAAAGCAATTTTAGGTTTGAGAATGTCAGTGATAGGGCTAGGACTGTATCCAGTAATGTGTTTACGAAGAAGATTTGTAGCTTCATACTCTTTGAGATTGTAAAAGTTGAAGTTGAAGATTTTATCTTCGTAAGAAGGAAAGTTGACAAGAGCAAAGGCTAATGCTAGTTTAACTTCTCTGTTTGTGATTTTATCATCATCTATTTTTTTTAAGAATTTTAGTTTTTGCTCTTTTGACATCTTCTTTAAAGAGTGAATTAATTTAGGTGAATGCTTTTTAGCTATTTTCTTGCCTAATTCATCTAATTTTAGATACACCAAATGACTCTTGACCCAGCTGTGTGATTTTCCGATTGTTCTTGCTAGCCAGGCAGAACCTTGATCTTTAGAATAGTTAGTAGATTTTTTCCAAAACATCTTGATAAATTTCTGTATTGCATGGGCTGTCTCGTCAATGTCCATTGTTTGATTATGGATATTTTCTAAGAATTGTCTTCTGAATCTTGACTTGCTGTCAGTCATTTTTATGATTTTAGCAGGCACAGTTTTAAGACCTGCTAACTTTGCTGCTCTCCATCTACTTTCACCTGTGATTATAACATAGTCTTCATCAATTTCAATAGGATTAATCATGCCTTCTATAGAAATGTTTTTAGAAAGTGATTCTAATGTTTCAGGACTAAATCTCTTGCGGGGCTGATCAGGGTCTGGCTTGATTTTGTTAATATCTATTTCTTCAATTTGCATGACTGAGCTCCTTGACTTTTTCTCTAATTCTTTTCTTTGCTTCTAATGCTTTAGTCTGGATAGTCTCTGATATTTCTAAAATTGAATCATATTCCTCAGGGTGCTTTTCTAAAAATATTTCCATTGATTCAACTTGCCGAACAAGAGAAGGATTAGACATATACTTTTGCCTATTATTTGAACTTTCAATAAAATGTTCTTTGTTTTCAGTAACATCAGCTAAGATACCTTCCTTTCCAAATTCTCCTCGTACTGTGCCGACTGGATGAATGAAGTATCCTTTTTTTCTTAAAATATTAAGAGAATGTTGGATTTCGTCAACTGTCTTATGGTATCTCTTGGCATAACCAGACATGGTGTCTTTGATTCCTTCTTTGACATCATTGAGAATTTTATAATTTAAGCTTCCAGGAATTATATGATCGTAAAAATTCTTGTAGCCTTGCTTTTGATATTCAATGCGTCGTTGTTGTTTTACTCTTTCAGTAGTATATTTGCTCCACTTTTGTTTATTTTCTAACCTCTGTTGGTCTGTTAATCGTCGTCTAGCCATTTAAATCCTTTCCATTTAATTCTTTAAGTACATTTTCTCGAGCTTCTTCTTCTCCTTCAATTTTTCCATCGTCAAAAGAAAGAGATTTTATTCTGTCAAGATGCAAGTCGCATAAACATACTACTATATTTGTGCTTCCACATTCGTCGCAATTATGTTCAATCATGTTTATTTTCCTCCTCATCTGCATTATTATCTTCCAAATCTAACTCGATATCTTCTTCGTCTTGATGCTGTTTATCAATAGGAGCATATTGATTATGAAAGTCATCTAATTTCCAAATCATTCTGTCCATGTTAGGAATAAGCTTGCTTCTCTGATAATCAGCATCAAATAATCCTATTTCTTTTTTTAAGTCTTCAGACAATTTGATCAAATCATCATTTAATTCTGAAAGTGTTTTAGTCATAATCATCTCCTAGATCAATGTCATGAATATCTAAAGATTTATCATTGCCATTGATTATATTGTTAGCGATTACGAGTGCAACCATTCCTAAGAATATTTGAAGTATCATATATTCCTCCACCAATTCATGAACTTGGAATCTTTAGCTGCAATTTTTGTAAGAGTCCACATTATTGCCATTAATATCCAGAGACTGATCAGTACTGTTAAGATTATTGTCATATAATTTCCTTTCGAGTATTTATTGATTAATTTTTTAGAGAAGGAAGGGAGTTCTTGGCAGATACCTTTTCCTTCCCTCTCTAAAGCCAACAACTAATTAAATATTTCATTTATAGCTTGAACTGATTTAGCCAATCTTTCGCTTATAGCTTGAACTGATTTAGCCAATCTTTCGCTTGAACTTTTTGCTCCATTTTTTGTATGCTTCTCACAAGCATATTTCCCTACGGCTTTGGAAGAAGCGAAATGAGTTTTGTGTTTACAAAACCAGCATTTTTTAGGTTCTGGAAATTCCATCTTTATTCCTTTCGTTTAAGTATTCGACCTTTATCTGTATTCATTATACTATAGTATCTTATTCTTGTACACCTTTGCTCATACTGTAATCTGTTAATAAGTGGCCTTTGTTCACCTCTGTATAGCCAGAATCATTCAAAAGAAATTCTTAAAGAAACGTAAAGCTGCCCATTTATTATGGAATAAAGTGATATAAAAGGGAAATCACAAAGTTATTAACATATTAACAGTTTCATGTTAAACATTAATATGTTATAATACTTGAAGATAGCCAATTAAACAAATGTCCGGTCACAAGCCCCGCTACTCCCTGACCGGACGGCGGGGTTTTAAAAATATATGAAAGCAAAAGATGTAATTAGCCATTGGGAATTTCTTAAAACTCTTATCGAAAGAGAAAAA
>Ga0193697_1000043_pt1 | contig 45211 bp, 26 predicted proteins | sample L3m2metaG_FD_145073 | JGI IMG/M metagenome (GOLD analysis project Ga0193697, IMG submission 145073) | Soil microbial communities from a riparian zone of the East river system, Colorado, United States - L3m2 | ecosystem: Environmental > Terrestrial > Soil > Riparian zone | place: USA: East River...
TGCGTTCCCGGTGGGCGCGTGAAAATGCTTCGCCTGGCCAACAGCGATCAACGCCGGCAACGCATAGCTCACCACCGGGAGCCGCAGAAAAGAATAAAACCGGCTCGGCACGGCGGCCAACTCGAATGGAAGCTGAATCACTTCCTCCCATGCTTCCGGGTCTGAACCGAAGCGACCCGACAACGCGCACATCGTCAGAATCGGCGCCGAAAAGGTCCGGTCCTTTCCGTATCGTTCGATAACCGCACGCGCGAGCGCGTGCACGTTCGAGCTTCCGACGACATTCAGTAACCAGCGCTCCGCATTTGTGATGACATTAGCAAATGACTCGTCGGTGCCTGCTGCTCCAAACGCCGCCCAGCACAACGTTGTTGTGCTCAGGTTGCTGCCGCTGATTATCGTGTCGCCCCAACCGCCATCGGCATTGACGTGCCCGGCGAGCCATTTCAGGCCGCTGTCAATCTGTTGCGCGAACTGTCTGGGGCCCTTCGCGCGGTCATACACCGCAAATGCTGTGATCGCGGTGGCAGTCGAAAGAGCACTGCTTGAAAGTTCGCCCTCCCAATATCCCGCCGCATTGCGCTGCTCCAACAGGTCATTGCGCGATTTCTCTAGTGCCGCCCGTATTCTTCGCTGACTGTCCCCTTGCTCCTTCAATCGTAAATCGAAAATCGTAAATGATTATTCGCGTCCCGCCGCGGCGATGAACGGCCTTAACTCGCTCATCAACTGTTTGAAAATGTCGATCGACACCTGTTGGGCGCCGTCGCTCCATGCCTCAGCCGGATTGGGATGCACCTCGATCAGCAACGCATCGGCGCCCATGGCGATTGCTCCCTTGCACATCGCCGTCACGAGGTCCGCGCGGCCAACGCCCTGGCTCGGGTCGATGACGATTGGCAGGTGCGACTCCTTCTTGATGATTGGCACGGTCGAAAGATCGAGCGTGTTGCGCGTGTAACTCTCGAACGTCCGAATCCCGCGCTCACAGAACATCAGATTACAATTCTCGTTCGCGAGCACGTATTCCCCAGCCAGCAGCCATTCCTCGATCTTCATCGATAAGCCGCGCTTCAGCAGAATGGGTTTTCCGGTTTTTGCCGCCGCGATGAGCAACTGGAAGTTCTGCGCATTGCGCGTTCCGATCTGGAGGATGTCGGCATACTCGGCGACGAGTTCCGCGTGTTGTTCCGAAAGCAGTTCGGTGATGATCGCCAGGCCGGTCTCGCGCCGCGCCTTGTCGAGCAACTTCAGGCCTTTCTCTCCTAGCCCCTGGAATTCATACGGCGAAGTCCGCGGCTTAAAGGCGCCGCCTCGCAGAATTGTGGCACCGGCTTTCGCGACCGCCACGGCCGTGGTTATTAATTGCTTCTCGCTTTCAACCGAGCATGGCCCCGCCATGACATGAAATTTTCTCCCGCCGATGACGTTCCCGCGCACGTTGACCGTCGAATTCGTCGGATGCGCTTCGCGGCTGACGAGCTTGAAGCGCTTCTGCACCGGCATGACGCTCTCGACCTGCGGCCAGCTCACGAGTGTTTCCAGCGTCTGATGCGTTCGCTCATCGCCGATCGCGCCGATGACCGTGCGCTCAACGCCGCGCATGACATGCGGGCGATAACCGAGCTTGCGGATTTCGCGGAGGACGCTCAGTTCCTGTTTCTTTGTGATTTTCGGCTTGAGGACAATGATCATAAAAAACAAAAAGCCGCAGGCGACAAACCCGCGGCAAAGCTCAGATCAAAGCAGCTTCAGTCGCAGGCCGCCGGGTCGGTAAAATAGAACCACCCGCGACACTCGCGATAAAAACCAAAGCTGCCCCAATTCACACTGGCGAACATAACGATCCTCTTTGCCCCGTCAAGCCGGAGAGTTTTTCAGGTAATCAAGAAGCTCGCTTTGGCGGGTTATCTGGTGCATTTTTAGCGCTTCAATGCGGTCCACTGGTTTATCTGAACTCGCTCGCCGAACCGCCGACCCGGCGATCTCGTGGCTGATGCAGCTAAGGCTGGATCGGCCGAAACTGATTTCTTTAGCGGCAGGGTTCACGGACAGCGAATCGCTGCCTGTTTCCGAAGCGGCGGAGATCTTGAACGAGGTTTTGAAGCCGGGCAAACGGGGACAGACCGCCTTGCAATACGGCAGTACGGCCGGCGATCCGGCGCTGCGCAAACGCACGCTCGAACGGGTTGAAAAGCTCGACGGCGCCAGGACGGGCTACACACCGGCCAATGTGATCATCACGCATGGCTCTCAGCAGCTTCTCTATATCCTGACGGAGGCGCTGTGTGATCCCGGTGACATCGTGCTCGTCGAAGACCCAACGTATTTTGTTTATCTCGACATTCTGCGGAGCCATGGAATTCGGGCTCGCGGGGTCAGACTCACTCCGGATGGCATGGACCTCGAACACCTCGACGAAGTCCTGGGTGACCTGAAACGTCGCGGTGAGTTGAAGCGCGTGAAGATGCTCTACCAAATCACCTATTTCCAAAATCCGACCGGATGGACTTCGCGATATGACCGAAAGGCCGGCACGCTTGAATTGTTGCGAAAATACGAACGCGCGGCCGGTCATCCGATTTACCTGCTCGAAGATGCCGCTTACCGCGAATTACGTTTTGCGGGTGATGAGATGCCCTCCGCCCTTGCCGCGCGAAAATCTCGCGATCGCGTTCTTTATGCAGGCACGTACAGCAAACCGTTTGCAACCGGTGCGCGCGTTGGGTTCGGCATCCTTCCGGAGCCGGTCCTGACGGCCGCAGTGCGCATCAAAGGCAACCATGACTTTGGCACATCAAACCTGTTGCAACACCTGCTCTTGCGCGCACTGGAAACATGCAAATACGAAACGCACGTCGGCAAAATCCAAACCCGCTATCGGCGCAAAGCGCAGCTCATGACCGCGGCCATTAAATCGCATTTCCCGGGTAACGTGAGTTGGACCGAGCCACGCGGCGGGCTTTACGTTTGGGCCAGCGCGCCACCGGGAAAGGCTTCCGGCGTCAAATCGAAATTGTTTCAGACTGCGTTGGCGCGCGGTGTTCTCTATGTGCCGGGCGAGCTCTGTTATTCGGACGATCCCGCGCGGCGCAAACCGAATCGCGACATGCGGATCAGCTTCGGCGGAGCTGCGGACGGCGACATTCCAATTGGCATTGCGCGACTCGGTACGATCCTGCGGGAACTTTGCGGGTCCTGACACTCAACCGCCTGACTCGCAAACCTTCAGAAACTGTGCCTCGTCTAGAATCTGGATTCCAAGCTTCTGCGCCTTGTCGAGTTTTGAGCCGGCGTCTTCACCCGCGACGACGTAGTCGGTTTTCTTGCTGACGCTGCTCGACACTTTGCCGCCGAGCGCTTCGATTTTGGCGATTGCCTCTTCGCGCTTCAGGGTCGGCAGCGTGCCGGTGAGGACGAAAGTTTTACCGGCAAACGGCCCGGCGGCAGCCTGCGGCTTGTAAAGGGTCGATTGCATGTTGACGCCGGCTTTGCGCAATCGGTCGATCAACTGTCGATTGCGGGAGTCAGCGAACCATTGGAATAAACTTTGGGCGATCACTTCGCCGACGTCGTCGATGTTCGTGAGTTGCTCCAGGGTCGCGCCGGCGAGTTCGTCCATGCTGGTGAAATGACGGCCGAGACTTTTCGCGACGCCTGCGCCAACATGGAGGATGCCGAGACCGAAAATGATGCGCCAGAGGTCGCGCGTCTTGCTGGCGTTGACGCCATCCAGGAAATTTTGCGCGGACTTTTCGCCCATGCGTTCCAGCGACGTAAGTTGCTCCAGAGTGAGCGAGTAGAGGTCGGCGGCATCGCGTACGAGATTCGCGGAGACGAGTTGTTTGACGAGGACTTCGCCGCCACCTTCGATGTCCATCGCCCCGCGCGAGCACCAATGCTCGATGCGCCCGCGGATTTGGGCGGGGCAATGGAGATTCGTGCAGCGCCACACCGCGGCTTCGTCGCCGGCCACGCCGCGCGAAATTTGCGAGCCGCATTCGGGGCATTTTTTGGGAAACTCGAAAATCTTTTCCGCGCCGGTACGCTTTGTGAGCACCACACCCACGACGGCGGGAATGATTTCACCGGCCTTTTCGATCGTAACGGTGTCCCCGATGCGGATGTCTTTGCGGCGCATATCGTCCTCGTTGTGGAGCGTCGCGCGCTTGACGATTGTGCCCGCGAGGTGAACCGGTTCGAGCTCGGCCACCGGCGTGAGCGCGCCCGTGCGACCAACCTGGATTGTGATGGCTTTGAGTTTGGTCTCGGCCTGCTCGGACTCGTATTTATAAGCAATGGCCCAGCGTGGCGCTTTTGAAGTCGCGCCGATCTTTTCGCGCAGGGCGAAGGTATTGAGCTTTATGACCGCACCATCGGTTTGATAACGGAAGTTGTGGCGGAGCTTGTTGAGTTCCTGGATCGCGGCGATCAGCTCGGCTTCGGAGCCGCACAGCCAGGTGCGCTCGGGCGTTTTGAAGCCGAGATGCTTGAACCAATCCAGCACCGCGTCGTGACCGGCGGGGCGTTCCGCGCCTTCGAGGAAGCCGAGGCCATAGATCACGATGTCGAGGCCGCGTTTGGCGACAATGCGAGAGTCGAGTTGCTTGAGCGAACCGGCGGCGGCGTTGCGCGGGTTCGCAAAAGGCTCTTCGCCCGCCGCGGTGCGCTCCTCGTTCACGCGGGCGAACTGCGCGGTGGGCAGATAAACTTCACCGCGGACTTCGAGCAGTTTAGGGCAGTCGTTCATGCGTGCGCAGAAATTGAGCGGCAGACTTTTGATCGTGCGCAAATTCGAGGTGATGTCGTCGCCGGTTGCCCCATCACCGCGGGTCGCGCCGGTAGTAAAAACGCCATTTTCGTATCGCAGGCTGACAGCGACACCATCGACCTTGGGCTCAACGACCCACTCGAGTTGTTCACCCGGCAAGAGGCGCTCAACTCGGGCAATGAATTGCCGGACCTCATCCTCAGAATAGGTGTTGTCCAGGCTCATCATCGGCAGGAGATGCGGGACTGGCTTGAACTCCTTGATTGGCGCGCCGCCGACGCGTTGTGTTGGTGAATCGGGAGTGATCAGGTCGGGAAACTGCGATTCGATCTCGCTCAACTCCTGGTAGAGCCGGTCGTATTCGCGGTCGCTGATCCTCGGCTTCGCCTCGACATAATAAGCGTAATCATGCGCCCGAATCTCCGTTGCCAATTCGGCGTGGCGAGCTTTGGCTTGCGCCTGCGTCATGGCGCTAGTTTAGAGCTTTAGCCTATTCAGGGAAATGAGGATTCCGCAGAGGTGTAGGTCTCCCTTGTCAGAGTGGAGGCCGAATCGTATCGAGGTCTTTTTCGAGGGCGGTGCGTTCTTCAACCTCAGTGACTTGCGTAGCGAGTTGGCGAGCTTCTGCTACATGATGTCGCACGCGCTCGGTCTCGCCATTCAGCAAGGCCGCGCGGGCGATGGCTTCATGAGCGTACGCAAGAAAGAACGGTGGTTGACTTTGGCTGTAACGCGAGCAGATCTCGGCATATCGGAGAGCATTGCGCCCGTCGCCGCGTAATGCATAGACCCGCGACACTTGACAGTAGCCGATGGACAAATTGCGGTCGGAACAATCCTCCCGCTGTGTCCAATGCCAAAGCGAAGCGAGCGAAAGCAGGAGCATCTGCTCATCTTCCGCCGGAGAGCGGTCGGGCTTTTCGATTAGCGTCCACGTGCGGTTGAAGCAATCGGCGGAAAATAACCGATGAGCAGCAGCTTTATCGAACTCGGGCGAGGAACTCATAGTATTTGGTTTATCGTGAGCAATGGCAAAATGGTCATGTCAAGTTTTGGGAACCAACACGCCGCGTAAGCTGTTGTGACTGCATTCATTCGCGCACAAATTCCGCGTGAAGTTTGGCGTAATGGCCGCCGGCGTTAAGCAGTTCGTCGTGAGTGCCGCGCTCGATGATTTCGCCGCGTGAAAGAACGAGGATGCGATGGGCGTTGCGCACGGTGGAGAGGCGGTGCGCGACGACGAAGCAGGTCCGCCGCGCGAAGAGTTCCTCAAGCGCGTGTTGAATGGTTCTCTCGGTCTGGACATCGACGGCGCTCGTGGCCTCGTCGAGGATGAGGATGCGCGGCCGGGCGACCATCGCGCGGGTGAACGTGAGTAACTGGCGTTCGCCGGCGCTGAAGTTGGCGCCGCGCTCGCCGACTTTGGTCTGATAACCGTCCGACAATCGCATGATGATGTCGTGGGTGCCGAGAGTTTTGGCGGCGACAATGACTTCCTCGTCGGGCGCGCCGGGCCGGCCAAACTTCAGATTGTCCATGACAGTGCCGGTGAAGAGAAAATTCTCCTGCGTGACGATGCCGATCTGTTCGTGGAGCGATTCGATGGTGGCGCAGAGAAGATCGTCGCCGTCGATCAGGATTCGGCCGCGTTGCGGTTCGTAGAAGCGGGTAATGAGGCTGATAATACTGGTCTTACCAGAGCCAGTCGCGCCGACGAGCGCGACCGTTTCGCCGGGTTTCGCTTCAAAATTGATGTCGCGGAGCACCCATTGGTCCTCGGGTGTGGTGTCATACTTGAACCAGACATTTTCGAAGATAATGTGACCGCGAATGCGGCCCAGCGGCTGCGCCTGCGGTCGGTTTCGGACCTGTGGTTCGGTGTCGAGCAGTTGGAAAATACGCTCGGCGCTGGCAGCCGTGGAGAGCACGGAGTTGTAGAGGTCGCCCATGGTTTGGATCGGGCCGAAGAACATGCCGAGGTAAAGAATGAACGCGGCGAGTTCGCCAACGGTGATTTCCCCGCGCAACGCCAGCGAGCCGCCGTAGCCGAGGATGATCGCGGTGCCGACGCCGGACATCAGGCCGATGAACGGCATGTACGTGTGAAAAATGCGGGCCGACGCGAGGAAGCGGTCGAAATAGATATCCTGCACTTTCTGGAAATTGGCGAGATTGGCTTCCTCGCGCGCAAACGCCTGGACAACACGGACGCCGGCGATGCTTTCGGCGATGGCCGCAGTGATACGCGAAGATTGCTCGCGGACGCGGCGATAGGCGCGCATGCCGTAGGTGTGAAACATGCGCGTGGCGATCCAGAGCGGCGGAAGTACCACGCTCGTGGCGAGGCAGAGGCGCCAATCGTATTGGAGCATGAACACGACGACGCCGAGGAGTGTCAGGGCGCTGCTCAGCATTTGGCTGCCGCCCCAGGTCATGATGCGGTCGAGTGATTCGATGTCGCTGTCGGCGCGGTTGATGATGCGGCCCTGGTGGGTCTTGTCGAAATAGTTGAGCGAGAGCCGCTGGATATGCTCGAAGACGGCCTGGCGCAAATCGTTCATCGCGCCGTGACCGATGGCGATGGCGCTCTTGACCTGCGCGATCGACAGCACCCAGCCGATGACGAGGTTGCCGAGGTAAATGGCGCTGACGATCAGAATGCCTCCGAGCGCGGCCTGCATGGTGTTGAAATTGGTCAGGTAGCGGTCGATGCCGATCTGGATGAACTTCGGTCCGAGCAATGCGGACGCTGTCGCGACGACGGTGTAAACCAGGTTGAGCGCAAAGCGTTTGCGGTACGGCCGGATATAGCTCGTCAGCCGGAGAAAAGTCCCGGCACTCATCCGCTTTTGGGCGAATGCTTCTTCGAGCAGGATGTCGTCTTTGCTGGCCATGTTATTTGTGGATTTGTTGCTCGAATACTTCGCGATAAAAGCCGTTCTGCCGAATGAGTTCCTTATGCGTGCCACGCTCCACGATGCGGCCTTCTTTTAACACCAGGATCTGATCGGCGTGGTGGACCGTGGAAAAGCGTTGCGCGATCACGAACGTGGTGCGGCCTTCGCACAGGCGGCGCATCGCGGTCTGGATGAGGTGTTCGGTCGCTGGATCGACGCTGGCGGTTGCGTCGTCGAGGATCAGAATACGCGGGTTCATCAGGAACGCGCGCGCGATGGCGATGCGCTGGCGTTGGCCGCCGCTGAGCGAGATGCCGCGTTCACCGATCACGGCGTCATAGCCATCTTCGAGTTCGCAGATGAATTCGTGCGCCTGCGCGGCGCGAGCGCATTGCTCGATGTCCTCGCGCGAGGCGGTCGATTTTCCGTAAGCGATATTCTCAGCGACCGTGGCGCTGAACAGGAAACTCTCCTGGAAGATGACGCCCACCGCATGGCGAAGTTCCTGCAGTTTCAGCTCGCGAACATCGGCGCCATCGACCAGCACACGCCCGGCGGTCGCGTCATAAAAGCGCGGGATCAAATTGACGAGCGTGGTTTTGCCGGAGCCGGTTGGACCCACGATAGCGATCGTCTGGCCGGGCTCGGTGCGAAAGGTTACGTCCGTGATCGAGGCACGGCCGCCGGAATAATGGAAGCTGACGTTGTCGAATTCGACGGCGCCGTTGCCTTTGGGGAGAGGGCGTTTGCCGGAGCGGATCGTCTGCGGCTCGCGAATGATTTCAAGGATGCGTTCGGCGCTCGCGCTGGCGTTTTGGATGATGTTCGTGAATTGACCGACCATCCCGACGCGGTGGCCAATTGTCATGAGATAGAACACGACGCTGGTGAGCGCGCCGATTTCGAGCTTGCCCTGAATGACCTGACGGCCGCCGACCCAGAGGACCAACGGCATACTCAAACCGAAAATAAACTGCGCAAACGGCACGCGCGCCGCCCAGTAATTGACGGTATCGAGCAGAGTTGTGAGAAAAATGTCCTTCTTGCGACGGAACTTTTCGACTTCGGCGGATTCCTTGGCAAAGGCTTTCACCACGCGCACGCCGGCGATGTTCTCCTGAATGACGGTGGTCATCGCGCCGTGCTGGTCGTGGACGAGACGCCATTGCGGCTGAAGTTTGTTCGCATAGAACGCGATCAGCGCGATGGTTGGCAAGGCCGTGCACATGGCAATCACGGCGAGCGCCGGGCTGGCGACCCAAATAAGCCACATTATCGCGATCAGTGAGACCGCGATGTCGAAACTCAGAACGAGGCAGGCGAAAAAGAAATCCTGCAACCGAAAGACGTCGGTCGTGGACCGCGAGATCAGTTCTCCGGAGTTGGATTTGTCGTGATAGGAGAAGGCGAGGCGTTGCAGCGCGTCATAAATGGAGGCGCGAATGTCCGTGAGCGAGCGTTGCACCAGGCGGTTGCGGACCGGGCCGAGAATGAAGCCGAGGCCGGCGCGAATCAGGGCGAGCGAGAGAAAGATGCGGACGTAAAACCACGGATCGAACACCGCCTCGCCGCGCAGGTGCAGACGCACGTCGGAGACCGCACGGCCGATGATTTGCGGGAGACTCAGTTCGATGCTGATGATCATCAACAGCATCGTGACAGTGATGGCCACAGCCCGCGGGTACCGCCACAGAAATGGCAGCACCCCGAGCAAATTCCGTGTTTTGAAGCGCGGATTAGTCGATGGACTCTCGGCCATAATTATGTGCGAAACGGGTTGCCACGAGCCGGATAGTTTGAACGAAAAAAAGGGAGTTTCACAATAACTTTTGCGAGTAGTTAGTGCAGCGAGTCGCGTTGGTTTTTGCTTGCGAAGGTGCGAGGAGCAAACGCAATAGTGAAGCGGTTATGACAACGACCTCAAAACTCACCGAAATCGATTATCTGAAAGCGTGGGCGATTTTCTTTGTGCTCGTCACGGTTGGCGGGTTCATCATTGGCCTGGTTCTGGGCACCGCTTTTGGGGGTGTCCTTCGCGCCATTGGCATGCCCGTGAGGTTTGTTGCGGTGATGACGAGAGTGCTGGCGTTTCTAGCGTCACTGCCCGTTTCGTATTTCTCGTTTCGATTTTGCGTGCTGAAGTTTCTCCTGCCGAAGGTCACTGATGTACCGGCGCCGCCGATGCCGGCAGCGACTTGAACTTACTTGCTCACCGGAATCGAGCTTGGGGCGGAAAGGGCTTGCTTCGAATCCAGGCCAGTGTAACGCGCGATGAGAGTCACCCTGTTGCCTGAAGGCTTGTCATCACCCCATAACGCCGCGAAACGGTAACTTGTGCCGATAAAAGTTTTCTGGATGTAGGGCTTCAATTTCTCGGCGGGATATGTCCATGTGTGGCGAGGCTGGAGGGAGGCGAGTTGTTCACGGACATGCGCGCCTTCGTACATCATCAGTTCGAGAGTGCCAGTTTTGATGGGCACCGCTTCGTTTGAACCCTTCTGGCTGGCGTAAACCCGCACGCCTACACCGTCCGCACCGGGTTTGCCATCGAGGTCAAGCGCGACCGAAGTGACGATCAGGTGAAGTTCGTCGATGGCTGCTTTGGTGTGAGTGGAAGTGGAAGCGCAGCCCAGCAACCAAAACAAAAGCAGCAGGTAAGCAGGTAACCGGGTAAACGGGGGAAGAGACGCTTGCGATGGCAAAGCGCCAGAGGACTGGCGCACTCCAGGACGCTTCACGAGATCGAGGGTCGACACGGGCTAGAGGACTGATTCGTCGTCTTTGGCGGGGGGCGCCTCAGGTTTCGGCAACGACTTCTTCTGCTCGAATTTTTGGTCGGGCGGAAAGACGGGGTCCAGGATCTGCTTTTGGACTTCGTCGCGCTTGATTTCGTCCTTGATTCGCGAGTTGCGCAGTTGTTCGTCGGTCATATCCCGGGGGTCGATTAGCTTTGAAGGCATTTCGGATTTCGAAAGGACCTGCGGCGTAAGCAGGATCAGGAGTTCACGACGTTCCTGCCGATTGCGATTGCTGCGGAAGAGGTAGCCGATTACAGGAAGGTCACCAAAAAGCGGCACTTTGCGCGTGCGTTTGTCGTCGAGGGTTCCGATCAGGCCGCCAATGAGAATCGACTGGCCGCTTTGCACGCTCACTGTGGTGTTGGCGATGCGCTGGTTGATAATTGGGACTTCGGCGTTCGCATTAACGCGCACGGTCGAGCTGCTGATGGTGCTGTTCGTCGTGCCCACTTCAAGTTTGACGAAGCCGTCCGGCGAGATGCGCGGAGTGACGCGAAGGTTGACACCGACGTTTTCGTAGCGGAAGGAATTGATTGAGTCACCGCGTTCAGTGACACGGCTTTCGGTAATAAGCGGGATATTTTGTCCAATGTTAATCACGGCCGGCTTGTTGTCAGCAGTGACAATCTGCGGGCGGCTCAGGACTTCGAGGCGGCCCTTGTCCTCCAGAGCGCGGAAAAGGAAGCTGTAATCACCGCCGGTGACAGCGGATGAAAAACCACTCTCGATCCATTTCGATTCGCTAATGTCGATGCCCGCGGCGAAAGGAACGTTTTTATAAGTCCACTCCAGACCGAGATCCAGAGCACTGTCGAGAGAGACCTCAGCGACCAGGACCTGAATGAGCACTTGTGGCTGGGGCTTGTCGAGTTCTTCGATGAGGCTTTTGATCGAGTCGAAATACCGCGGACTGGCAGAGAGCAGGAGGGTGTTGCTGATCGGCTCGGCGACGACGGCGATTTCGCGCTCCAGAAGCCGCTGAGCAGTGCCCACGGCTTCCTGACCGAGCACCTGGGAGACTCGTTGGCGTTCCTGGTCGAGGAACGTGCGGACAGCAGTGGCGACTTCCTGGGCCTGGGCGTTGCGCAAACGATACACCTCGGTCTTGCGTTCCTGGGCCTCGCTGGAATCCAACGCCTCGATGATCTGCGAAACGAGTGAGACGTAATCCTCAGTGCCGCCAATCAAGAGGGCGTTGGTGCGCGGATCGATGGTAAGGGTGAGGGCGGTTTGTTCGTCAGTGCCGAGCACGGCGGAAGCAACCTCCGTTTCGCTGGTGACATCACTGCCTCCAGCAAGGTTTTGTTTGACGAGTGTGTACTGGATCGAACGCTGGTTGGCAGTCTGGCCGGGGGCGGGTTGCAAGCGGAAGAGGCCGGCGAGCAGTTCGGAGGTTTGGCGGGCATCGGCATTCTGCAACGTGAAAACTTTGATTTTCGCCTTTTGGTGGGAGCTGTTGTCGAGCTTCGTGATGATTTGTTCGAGGAGGCCCATGTAATCGACGGGCGCCGAAACGATGAGCGAATTGACGCGACTGTCGGGTGTAATCAGCACCGCTTCTTTCAGAGCGGAAGTGACGAGCTGGCTGCCATCGCCGTTGCGAGCGATAAACTGAAGCACGGATTGAGCGTTTGGATTTCCATCGGTCAGCGGCGTCGGTTTGGTATTGAGTGAGGTGTTGAGAAGCGTCGAAAGAGATTCGGCGCGAGCATATTTGAGAGCAAAAACGCGAATCTCGGCCACACGGGCAACCTGATCGGTGTCGAGCTTTTTGACTAATTCGGAGATGCGTTTGATATCCGCTTCCCCTGCTGAAACTACGATAGCATTGATGCGATCGTCGGCGCTCACAGTGACGGGCTGAACCGTCAGCGCCCCCGCGGTGGTAGTGCCTTCACGATAAAGACTTTGGACGGTTTGAGCCACCTTGCGCGCATCCGCCTTGGCGAGCGGAAAAACCTGCACCGCAAGCCCGGGGCCCCCCTGATCACTGTCGAGACGATCAATGAGGGAGGCGACCATGCCCATATCATCTACGGCAGCGCCCACGATGAGGGCGTTGACCCATGAATCGGCGACGACGCTGATCGGTTCGGGAGGTTCGCCTTTGATGCGTGTGGGGCGATTCGCAAACAACTGGCGCAGGGTGTCTTGCAGCTTGGTCGCAGTGGCCTGCTTGAGCGCAAAGACACGGAAGTTGAGCCGCGCACGGGCGTCCTCGCCGTCGAGTTGCAAGAGCAAGCGATCGATCACGTCGAACCCTTCCTTGGTCCCAGTGACGAGAATGCTGTTGGAGCGCTCGTCGGGAACGATCGTGACCGGGGTGCGGCGTTCGGCGGCGTTAACGGCGGTGGCTTCGCTCTGCTGCTTTGAACGGAAGAATTGTTCGAGAACGGTCGCAAGGCTGGAGGCGCGGGCGTGCTTGAGCGGATAGAGGCGGACATTGCCGAGTTCCGCGAAATCTTTCGTGTCAATCTGCGCGATCACAGTGCGAACGACGGCGAGATTTTCCGGGCTGGCGGAGACGATAAGCGTATTGCTGCGCGGATCGACGCTGATCGCGAGCGCTTCGCGGCCAGCTGCGGATTTGCCGGTGCCCGGGGCGGTGGACGTGACGATCGCACCAGGACGATAGAGGCCCTGGTCGACGAGATTTTTCAAGATACTCGCGACGCGCTGCGCATCGGCAAACTGCAGGGTGAAGGTCGTGAGCACACCGCCAACGACCGTGGGTTCGACGTCGAGTTTTTGCAGGAGGCTTTGGATGAGTTCCAGATTGTCGCGGCTCGCCGAGACGATCAGGGCATTGTTCAACGGATCGGTTTCAATTTTCACCCGGTCCTGCGGCGAGGGCTGTTCACCAGGGGGCGTGCGGCTCTGGAGGCGAGCAGCAAAGATGTTTTCGATCGTGGCCGCGACTTTCCCCGAATCGTTGTGCTTCAGCGCGAGAACACCAAGCTGAAGCGCCGGATCATCGAGCTTCTTGTCGAGTTTGAGAAGGAGATCATCCATGACCTGATTGTCATCGATACCTGCGCCGATCAGCAGACTGTTGCTCCGGGTGTCAGGAACGATCACAGGCTTATTGCGTTGGACTTCGGGAGATTTTGCGGTCTGGTAGCGCTGCGAGAAAAGTTGATTGAGCGCGGTCGCGACATTGCGGGCATCGGCGTATTGAAGTGTGACCTGCCGAATCTTTCCGCTGAGCGCTGTAGCGGCTTTGTCGAGTTGCGATGCAAGGGTTTGGACAAGTTCAAAGCTGTCCTTCGAACCACCAATAAGCAGGCTGTTGCTGCGCGGTTCCGCCACAAGCAGCACGCGAAGCGCATCGGCCTGGCCGCGGCCCATAGCGGTCTTTTGCGTTACACGCGCATCGAGGAGCTTCTGCAATTGGGCCGCGAGATCGGTCGCGTCGGCGTGCTCCAGCGGCAGAATCCGAATATCACGCATCTCGAGGGGAAGCTCCCTATCGAGAGTTGAAAGCAGGCTTTCGATAATCGCGAACGTGCGCTCCGGGCCGGCGACGATCAGCGTGCCAGTGCGATCGTCGAGAGTGACCGTCGGCTTGTCTTCATTGCGCACCTGCCCGCCGCGTGAACCGGCGTAAAGATCATTGATCACCTTCTGCACTACTTGCGGATCGGCGTGTTTCAACGCAAAAAGCCGGACCGTGCTGAGGCCGGAGGCGGCAGGCACATCAAGTTGTTTGAGCACGTCCTGAATCAGGGGGAGCATGTCCGTGCGCGCCGCTGCAATAATGACATTGGCCGTTTCGTCGGCTTGCATGATGAGCGCGGCCCGACTGCGCGGTTGTTCGGTCGATTTGGGTTCTGTGCCGTCAAGTGCGGTACGCAGGCGCGTCACTTGCGTTTGCAAACCAGCGCTTCCAGGGACCGCGGGACCTTCGGCGAAGACCGCTTGCAGGAGCGGAAGAATCTTCGAGGCGGAGGCATACTTCAATTGGAAGAGGCGAACTTCAGTAATGAAACGCTCCAATTGCTTATCGAGATCACTAATAATTTTTTCGGCGAGTTCCAGCGACTCCTTGTGACCGCTCAGAATGATTGCGTTATTCCGGGCATCGAGCGCCACGTTCAGGGGGTTTACAAGCGCTTTTCCAGACGTGCTTTCGGGTTCTGCTTTTCCGCCGGGGCCCGTGCCGAGCTTTTGGCCTTGCGAGAAGACGGAGTTAAGCGTTTGCGCGACAGCGTCAGCATCGGCTCGCTCCAGGCGGATGATTTTCACATCGACACCTTCGCCGAGCGCTACGGTGTCCATCATTGCGACGACCGTAGAGAGAGCTTTCAGGTTGTCGGCAGTTGAAGTGAGCAGAAGCCGATTGCCGCCCTGGCCGCCTGCGACCGGGTCGCTCATGATCTTGATCGGCTTGGTGAGATCGAGCAGAACCGCCTGGCCGCTCTCATTCTGGATTTTGAGCCGCCGAATCTGCTCCTGGAGTTCGCGCGCTTCCGTAGTCCATTCGCCCTGCGCACCGGGTTTGAGCATGTTTTGAAGGATCGCGGCGAGCTGAGTGGCATTCGCCTTCTTGAGCGAGACGACTAGAACTTCGGCCTCACTAAAAACGGACGGCGTGTCGAGCGCGCGAATCATTTTCTCGACCTGTTCCATGAGCGGAGTGCGAGCGATGAGCAGCAGCCCGCGCGAGCGACCGTCGAGAGTGACGCTGACGGGATCACCGGGCCTCGCGAGTCGCAGTTGGTTCACCATTTCCTGGACGAGAGGAAGCACCTTTTCGGGCAACGCGTTCGTGAGAGTAATGACGCGGTAATCGATTTGCGCGGTGACCTGGGATGCATCCAGTTGATTGATAAGCGCCTCGACGAGCGCGAAGTCGGCAGGCTTGGCGCGCACGATCACGCTGCGTGTGCGCGGCTCGGCGACAACGGTGATGCGCGGTTCGCGGGCTTGCGCGGGCGCCGGTTGCGGCTGTTGAGGCTGGCCCTGCTGTGGCTGTTGCGGCTGCGGCTGATCGACCCGGAAAAGCTGATTGACAGTACGGGCGACGATTACCGGGTCGGCTTCCTTGAGAGCGAAGAGGCGAAATTCCGCATCGTTGCCCATGAACGAGAAAGAGAGTTCGGAAACGATACGCTCGATCTGATCGAGTTCATTCGCCGGGCCGGAAAGCAAAAGCGCATTGGCCTGCTTGTCGATCGCAATGACCACTTCCGGTTGCGGCTGATCCGGAACGGCCGCAACCGCGGCCGCGGCTGGAGCGTTGGTGTTCGCGGCAGCAGCATTGGTATTGGCGACTGGTTTGGGTTGCGGAAGTTTATCGACAACTTTAAGCCGGCCAGCGGCCATTTGCGGATAAATGTTCTGGAGCATGCGCGCCATCTGCTCGGCAGGCAGCCGATCGATGGGCCGCAATCGGACCTGAATGCTGGAATCCTTGCTCGTTTCGTCGAGGCGCGAAATCAAGTCACGGGCCTGCGCAACATCCGAGCGCCGACCGATGAGGGTAATCGAGTTGGCGAACGTATCGGCTTCGATGACAGGCCGCTCGCCCTGGGGACGGTCCGAGAACACCGGTTCGATTTTGTTCACGACCTCGACCGCGCGCGCGTTGCGCAGCCAGACAAATTGCACGTCGCGCTCACCCTTCTCAGGCACCTTGTCGAGAACTTTAAGGAGTTGCTCGACGACTTTGAAATGCGCTTCGCTGCCGGAGAGAATCAGGCTGTTGGAGTGGTCGTCGATCGAAAGATTGGCATAAGCGCTGGCGACTCCGCGGCGACGCTGCGCAATGGAAACGCCCTGGAGCACCTGGTTCAGGACGCTGTGGACTTCTTTGACGTTGCCATTCTCGAGTTTGTAAATGCGCACCTTGATCTCCCCGTCTTCACTTTCCGTATCGAGTTCGTGGACGATCTTGAGCACTTCTTTCACGGCCTCAGCGGGGCCGTTGATCAACAAGCTGTTGGCACCTTCAATTCCCGTGACGCTGACTTTTTGCATACGATTCTGCGCGCCCTGGGCGGTGATTGTTTTCTGAACGGCGTCCGCGATGCCATCCGCACGCGCCTTCTTTAGCTGAACCGTTTGGATGATGCTCTGCGTGTCTGCCATGGCTTGATCGAGGGTCTTGACGAGTTGCTCGATCTCTTCGAACGAACGGCCCGTGCCATCGACAACCAGGGTCCGGTCATCCGGCGACGCGGTCACGGTCAAGCGGCGGCCAGCGTTCGTGCTCCCAATCTGTCGGGAATAGAGCTGCGTGATCATCGCTGCGACCGACGCTGCCGACTGGTTCTGCAAATTGAGGATGCGCAGTTGGCGGCCCGCGCCTGCGCCCGCTTCCTCGATCTGTTTGACGAGACTCTCGATGAGTTTCAAATGTGATTCGCTGGCGGTAATGATGAGACGATTGCTGGCGTCATCCCCCAGAATCAGGCCATCGGGCGCGCCGCCCTTTCCCTGTCCCTTTAATTGGTCGGTGTAAACCTGACGCAGCCGTGTCGAGACATCGCTCGCCAGGCCGGACTTCAGCGGGATAATGCGCATTTGCCGCGGTTCGGAAACGCCCGCGGCATCCATCTGCTCGATGATGGTCGCCGCAGCCTGGAGGTCCTTGGCTTCGCCGGACACGATCAGCATCGAATTGCGTTCGTCGGCGCCGACACTGACGCGCGGGAGCTGGCGGCCGTAAGCGTCGGTTTTCACGAGGGCGCTCGAAAGCAGCGTCGCGACCTGCGCAGGCTCGGCGGATTTCAGCTTGAAGACTCGCGCGGTGCCGCTCTGGCCGTCGGCTTTATCGAGTTTCTTGACGATTGTTTCGATAATCGCCAATTCGTTGGTAGCACCGGAAACGACGAGACGATTCGCGGCGACGTCGGGTAAAATGATCGGTTGCGCTGCCGGAATGGCAGGCCGAGTCTTAATTTGTTCCTGATAGAGAGTTTTCACCGTCGCAGCCAGTTCGGTCGCTGAGGAGGACGTGAGATCGAACACCCGAGTGTCCGCGGGAACTGCGTTCGTGGACGCCGCGATCATCGTCGTCAGGATCGCGCCGATTTCCTGGATGTGATCGGGCCGGCCCGTGACGATCAAACGGCTATTCTTCGTGTCTGGGACAATTTGCGCGTCCGCCGGATCGGCGGCGGCTTTGTCCTTCCACTTATCGATGTAGAGCTGCTGGACGAGCGGTTGAAGGCGCGTGACTTCATCCGCGAGACCCACTTCAAACACTTTCGATTCCCGTGGCGCCTGCTTCGTGGCGTGTTCCTGAAGTTGAGAGATGATGCGGTCCAGCAGTCCGAGTTGCGCATCGTCGCCCGTCAAAACGAGTTGATTGCTCACCGCGTCATCGAGAATCATGATATCGGTCGTCGAGAGTTCGGGCAGTCCTTTGGCCTGGTCCTGGTAAAGCTGGCGAACCTTGGCAGCGAATTCCGAAGCCCGTCCCGATTTGACCGGAACGACCTTCATTTTTCGTGGGCCTTGCACGCCGAGAGCGTCAATCTGATCGATGATTACCGACGCAGCCTGAAGTTCCTTCGGATCGCCAGTAGCAATCAGGGTGCGCGTTTTTGCGTCGACCACCACGCTGGTCCGCTTCTGCGGACGGCCGTATGCATCGTAGCGCACCAAGGCCGTCGAGAGAATCTCCATGACTTTGTCCGGTTCTGCGGATTTGAGCTTGAAGACGCGCGTCGAGGCGCTTTGCGCGCTGACTTTGTCGAGCTTCTTGACGATGTCCTCGATAATATCGAGTTCATTGGTCGCGGCGGAAACGATCAATCGATTCGCCCCGGCATCGGCCATAATCACGGCATCGTTCGCCGCGGCACCGGGACGGGTTTTTGCTTGTTCCTGATAAAGGGTCCGCACCGTGGTGGCCAGTTCGAGCGCGGACGCGGTAGTGAGATCGTAAATGCGCGAATCACGCGGCGGCTGCGAGGCTTGCGCGCTTTGAAGATCGATCAGGATCTGTTCGAGCAGTTTCAATTGCCCTTCGTTCGCGGCGAGGATGAACTGGTTGCTCGCAGTATCTTCCAGGATGAGCGCGTCGGCCGTGCCGAGGTCGAATTTGCTCTTCATCTGGTCGGCGTAGAGTTGACGGAGTTTAGCCCCGAGATCGGCAGCACGTCCTGTGGTGAGCGACACAACTTTCATTTTGCGCTCGGGCTGCGCGCCGAGTTGGGTGTCGAGTTGGTCAATTATAACGGAAGCACCCTGGAGATCTTTCGGATCACCAGTGGCGATGATCGTGCGCGTCTTGGCATCGACGGTGACGCTGACGCGTTTTTGCTGTCGGCCATAGGCGTCATATCGGACCAGCGCGCTGGAAAGGATCTCCATCACCTTGTCCGGGTCGGCGGACTTCAATTTGAAGACGCGCGTAGAGGCGCTTTGCGCGCTCACCTTGTCGAGCTTTTGAATGATCTCTTCGATCGCGGTCAACTCGGACGTATCGCCGGAAACGATCAGGCGATTCGCGGAGGCATCAGAGAGAATCAGCGTTTCAGGTGGGAGTGTGCCAAGGCGCACCTTCGCTTGTTCCGTGTAGAGGGTGCGGACCGTGGTCGCGAGTTCCATCGCATTGGCCGTGGTCAAATCATACACGCGCGTGTCACGCGCCTCGGTTGGCGGTTTCGCTTTGCTGGTGCCAAGCTGGTTGATAATCAGTTCGATGCGCTTGATGTGTTCGGCCTTGCCGCTGACGATGATTTTCCCGACTCGCGCGTCACCAACGATCTGCGCATCCGCGGGATCGCTCTCCAATTTGTCCTTCCACTGGTCCTGATAAAGCTGCTGGATCAGCGGAAGCAACCGCTGAACGTCCGCGGCGGTGCCGATTTCGAAACTGCGAGTTTCACGCGACGATTCGTTGGTTCCCAGGTCGAGTCGCAGCCGGGCAAAGATTCCATCGATTGCCTTGAGATGGTCTTGCCGTCCGGAGACAATGACTCGACCGGTTTTGCCATCAGTAATGAACTGGGCATCGGTCGCCCCGTTGGGCGAGTTCCCAAATTGATCGCGATAAAGCTGCTGCGCGACCGGCATCAAGCGCTGAGCGTCGGCGAGTTTGCCGAGATCGAATATTTTTGTATCGCGCGCAGGCCGGCCCTGGCTTTCGAGCGTCTCAACGATCTGCCGAATGCTCGCAGCCTGGTCTTTGGTCCCCCAAACAGTCAGTCGCGTGCCCGAAGCATCGGGATAAATCGACGCGGCCTTGATCGTCTTGCCCGCCGACTGTTCGCCGTAAATCCGGTTGACCGTGGGGAAGATTTCCGGCGCGGTCGAATTCTTGAGATCGATCGAGTGAAGCTCGCGCGCCGCTTTGTCGGCCGGCTGGTCGAGCGATGTGACAACCTGTTCGACTTGGGCGAGCATCGAACGCGGAGCAAGGACTATCAGGCGTTTGCCCGAAGGTTCGGGCGTGATGCTCAGAACGTTCGTAATATTGCGTCCAAGGTTTTGCGCCGCAAACACGCGCATCGCGAGTCCCGCAAGTTGATCTGGATCGCTGGTGTTGACCTGCACAATTCGCAGGTCTCGCGCTTCTTCCTGGAATGAGCCGTCCGTCTCGCCATCAAGACGGCCGATGATCACCGCCGCATCCTGCACATCAGTGCGACCGCCGGTGATAATAAGGCTGTTGGATTTTTCGTCGGCCGAGACGGTGACTTTGCGCACGGGTTGTCCTCGCGGGTCAAAGCGAAGCATGGCGTTGGAGACAATCGGGGCGAGCGTCATCGCGCTGGCCATCTGCAATCTGAACACGCGCGCGCTGCCGGATTGCTCAGGGGTCTGGTCCAATTGCTGCACGAGCTTTGCGACCTGAGTGATGTCGTCGCGCGAGCCGGTAACGATCAGGCGATTGGCGCCGGCGTCCGGAATCACTTTGGTCTGAGTCACATACTCGGGACCGCGTTGGTCTTTGGTCATGTCGGTGAACAAACTGGTGACCATAGGCGCGATCGTCGCGGCATCTCCCGAACGAAGGTCAAGGATGCGCATCTCGCGCGGGGCGACATCGCCGCGGGTGTCCAGTTGCTGAATGATTTGCGAGGCGGCTTCGACAGAAGCTGGTTCGCCGTTCACGACCAGGCTGTTGCTGCGCGCATCAACCATTACGCGTACCTGTTGCGATTGCACGTTGATGCTTTTCTCGACCAGGGTGGCGAGTTCGGTCGCAACGCCGGTCTTGAGGCGAATCACGCGAGTTTCTTCGCGTACCGGCTTTTTCTCAGCGGGATCAAGCTGGCGAATGATCGCTTCGACACGAGCGATCTCCTTGTCAGCGCCACTGACCATGATGCGATTGTTCTTCGCCTCGGGGATGACCGTCGCGGGCCCGCCCGCCGGTTCGGGAAATCCTTTCAATTGCTCGGAATAAAGCTGCTGGACAATAGGCGAAAGTTCGGTGGCGGTGCGGCTGAACAACTCCACGCCTTTGAACTGTCGGGTTGCTGCTGCGACTGTCGCGGTATCCAGCTGTTGAATCAATCCGCGGATGCGCTCTAGGTCTTTGCTCGTCGCGAGCGCAATGATCTGCTTGCCCGAAGTATCCGGAATCAGCTTCGGCGCGAGTTGTGGATTGCCCTGATCTTCGCCAAGTTGACTGAGAAGCTGCGAGACAAGCGTGATGAGTTCGCTGGCCGGCTTCGATTGCACCGGCAGCACGGCCATTTCGCGCTTCGCGGTCTCGGGCGCGGTATCGACGATCTTGACCACCTGCTCGATTTCTTTGAACTGATCCTCCGTCGCAGTCACGAGCAGACGATTATTTACTGCATCCGCAACAAGCGACGGCTTGGCGACATCCTCGAATCGGCGATCAGTCATGCGATCGGTGACCAGCCCATTAATGCTGGTGAGCGCCGTATCAGCCTTGAGGTGCTTCAAAGCGACGATTCGCAAGCTGCGCGCATCGCGCTTCGGTTTGTCCGCCTGCAACTGACGGACAATGGATTCGATCCGGCGCAAATGATCGTCGCTCGCGGTCACGATCAACCGCCCTGCTTCCGCATCCGCAATGATCTTCGCGTGCGCGACCTGGCCGCCGAGACTGTCGGGCACCTGGCTGCGGTAAATCTGCTCGATGAGCGGCAGCAAGCGTTTGGCTTCGGCGACGGTCCCAACCTCAATGAACTTCGTTTGCTGCGGCACCGGCATCGACGAACCTGTTTCGAGTTGTGTAATGATATCGACCGCGATCTGCACATCACCCGGCGAACCCGTTACCACAACGCTTTGGCTGCCAGGTTCAACCGATACGTTCGCCGTGGGAACGGTAACTCCGGTCGGCAAACGCTTCGAAAGAGCTTCACTGAGAATTTTCGCAACCGCAGTTACATCGGTGGAGCGCGGCCGAAATACTTTCGTAATCTGGACGGTTTGCGATTTTGTCGCCTGGAATTGCCCACCGGTGCCGTGGATCGGCTTATCAACTTTGTTGATCAGTCGTTCGATTTCATCGAGTTGGGAACCGGTCGGAGCCGAGACAATCAACCGATTCTGCGCCGGGTCAGGAATAACGCGCGCCTTCGTGGCTGCTGCCGCGGCAGTCTCGTTCGGAGCGGCCACCCCTGGAACTGCCTGACGAATCATCGTTGCGAGTTCATCGGCCTTGATCGTCTGCGGGAAATAAATGCGAACATCGCCTGCATTCGGACCTTCCTTGTCCTCAAAACGCGAAATCAAATCTTCGGCCAACTCGATTCGCTGTGGCGGCCCAAACAGAACAAGCGTGCGCGAGGCATCGTCATATACCGCGGTCACATAATCACTCGGGTCGGGCGGCAACGTATCGAGTTGTTTCGAGTTGGCGTTGTATTGTGTCCGCTTCGGCGCGGTCGCGATGCCGAACGTGCGATTGATCAAATCCGCGACGACAGCCCCGGAAGCGTGCATCAGCGTGAACGTCTTCATCTGCCGCTGGGCAGACGTCTCGCTGTCGATCTGCGCCAGGAGATATTTGATGCGCTGAATGTTTTGCAGGCGGTCGGTCAGAATCAGACCGCGTCCACGCGAGAGCGGCGCGACCGAACCAGCGTTGGACAACATCGGCACGATAGAGTCGGCCACTTCCCGGGCGTCCATGCTTTTAAGATCAAGGACGACCGTGACTACTTCTCCGGGCCGCACGTCGCCCGTGCGATCTGTCCCGTGCAGGATTTTCAAAGGCATCTGGGGCAACTGCTTGAACGGCACCAATTGCAAATAATTGCCGGACTCAACGACCATCAGGTCCTTCATTGAAAGAATGACATTCAGCACGTCGAGCGCTTCCTCGTAAGTGTACGGCCGCGGATCGTTGTAACTCAGCGTGCCCTGAATATTTGTATTGGCGAGGAGCGGCTTGCCGGCCATTTGAGCGAAGCGCTCGACGACATCTGCGTACGGAATTCCGTCAAATTGAAAGCGGATGTTGCGCGCAGTCGCCGGCGCGTTTGTCTTGCTCGCCCCGGCGTTGGTGGGAGCCGCGGCCACAGCAGGCTTGGCAGTGCCCGCCGGAGGGTTTGTGTTTTGGGCGTGCGCGAAACCGAAAAATACGGTCACCGCGCTCAACGCGCCGACAAGTTTCAGGCTGTATTTGCTCATGCTGACTCGACTTTTGACGCTTACCGACCAGCGTTTATGGACAAAATCTTCAGGTACTTCCGGGCAGCCCAGTAATGACGAGCACTTTTGCTGCCCGTTTTAACGCGTGCCGGGCTTCGATGCTGCTGCCAGACTGTCTGGTAATTGATCTGGATTCAACCGATACTTCTGCGCGAGCGTCTTGCCGGTTTCGATCGCCCAGTATTCGTCGCCAATTCGGACAATCGCGCGACTGTCGGCTTCCAGGAATTGTTTGCCTGCTTTGGGCATCTTTCGGTAATCGATCATCGCGAGCGTGCCGCCCGCTAACGAATCTCCGGGTTTAAATCGCAGCGTCTTCTGATTGACCAGATCGCGCACGTGGACTTCAGGTTCACCCTGCCACTCGGAGAGCGAAACAATTTTGAAACTCTCCGGGCCAGGTGGCCCGCCGGGACTTGTGCCAGGACTGCGCGGTCCAGGTTGGCCGGGCGTCGAAACCGGGGCGCGCTTGATGTACGGCCTCAGGATGTCGCGTTGCACAATACCGTCGAAAATCCGTCGCCGCGGAGAATCGAGTGTGAACTTCGCCTGAAGTGCCTTCGCTTCGACATCCGGCGCCGGATCGAGCACCAGCGTCGTATAACGGAAGCGCACGCGGACCTGGCCCGGCCCTTCGCCGGTCGTTAGCGTGAGCCCGTCGATGCGATGCATGTATGGGTCTTCCTGCAGAAGAAACAGCAGATTGACCACCTGGTCCAAAGAGCCGTCCCCTTGCACGTTCCAACCGATTTCCTGAGCGCCCCGCAATTTGCGCGGGCCAAACGGCAACCGGGTGAACTCCATCTCCGGCAGTCCGGCGAGAAGAATCTGCTGTGTGAGCAGTTCCGCTGACTTCGCGCTCGCTTTGTCGAGATCGAAATCAAAAGTGCGCTGCGCCACTTTCTTCACTTCGTCCTCGGCAATGAAAAATGAGCGCCGTTCGCCGCGCACTTTCTCAAGACGATCCCGCAGCGAAGCGGTCTTCTTATCAATTTCCTTGAGCGGTTTGATGAAAAGCGCGCGCCCGCCCAACCCAAGCACCGCCAGGCCGATAAGACCGCCGACGACTGTCGCGAGAATTTTTTCCCGGCGATTCATCGCGATCCTCCTGTCGAGGCCACGTTCACATTCCGGCGAATTCCGGCAGTGGGTCGGGTCGCGTCCAACGAAGCATCGTCCGCGGGTCGCGCCGCCGGCTTCACTTTGCTGACGTCGATCTTCATTTTCGGCGGGATCACCAGTTCCACACTGGAGCGGAAATCGTAACCGTTTCTGTCGACGCCCGGAGTGATCGCCTGCGGTTTTACGTCATAGCCTGCGGCGCGAAGTTGCTTGTCGAGCCGCGCGAGGATTTCGCCGCTCTTGGCCTGGACCGATAAACGAATGATACCCTGGCCGCTGACGGACAGAGAGGTGACATAAATTTCACCGGGCCCGGGCAACACGCCACTTAAGTACATATAATGGTCGAGCCACTTCTCGCTCTCCTTCATCCAGTCCTCGATCGTTGCGTGCTGATTGCGGGTTTGCCGGTACAATGGCTGTAGCTTCTGTGCCGCGGTCAATTCGCTCTGCACCTGGCGTTGGACAAAAAGTCGCTTGTTGATCAGGTGCGAGCGAATTCCCAGCATCGTCACCAGAAGCACCACTGCGGCGGCGGCGCTCGTGAGGATGCGAATTCTTCGCATGTCGCGCTGCACCGGAGGCTGTTTCGGATGCAAAAAATCGAAGGGCAGCCCGTCTGGATCGCCCATTCCCATCGCGAGACCAATCGCGGCCATTGCCCCCGAAGCCCCTTCGCGCTCCGCGGCGTCCAAGTCAAGCGACGACGCTATATCCAGCAGACGCACCGGCGTCGTGAGACGGTTCTGCAACGCGTCAACCACTGCCTGTTCCTGCCCCGTGCCTCCCGTGACGACGACTTTCGCCACCACGTTCGCGGGGTCCATGCGCGTGTAGCTATGAAGACTGCGCACCACTTCGATCGTAACTGCGCTGACAAAATTGAATGGCTCGGGTGGAGGCGGAGCTTCGGCCGGCGGTGCCTGCGGAGTCGCTTCGGCAGCCGTTGCATCCGTCTCATGCTTTTCACCCGTCACCGCGGCCCCGCGGCTGAACAACAGCGAGCGCTCGGAAATCACATCAACAATCACTTCACCCGGCCGCAAGGAAACAAGGGCCACAGCCTGGCTGCCTTCCGCCAGATGACACGCTTCCAGACAGCGCGCGTTGGCATACGACTGGAGACCGAGCCCCCAGAGCTTGAAATTCGCCGCCGCCGCCACCTTGCGGTAGAACTCAACAACTTCGCGTTGCGCCACGGCTACCAATGCCTCGATCTTCGGCAACGCCGGGGTTTGCTCAGACTGCGCCCCCTCACCGGCTGGAGGCGCGTCTGCCGAAGGTCGCCTCTGCGGGCGAACTCTGAAATCGATGACTGCGTCGTCCTTCCGAAATGGCAGGTCCTTGCCGATTTGCAGATGCACCATTGAGGCGAGTTCGCTGAGATCGTCGCTCGCCGGCAATAAAAGTGTTCGCAAAATGACTTGCGCCCGCGGTATGCCCATCACGACGAACCCGGCTTTTATGCGCGCCGCGTCCAGCGCCGCGCGCACCGCCTTGCCGAGCGCTTCCGGATCAGGACGGTCCTCCGTCGGAATATTGAGCGGGACAGCCGCCACGCGCGTCATCGTCTTGCGCTCGCCGCGAATATCCGCCTGCACGATGCGCAACGTTGCGCCGTCAATATCCAGCGCGGTCACCTGTCCCGCTTTGCGCATGCGGAACCGCCGCTGGAATTGCTGAAATTTTCCAGGCCGTAAAATAATGATGTTGCTCGTCTCAGCCATGTGCTCGCGAACGCCCGGCTCCCTGCGCGACGTTCTGTTCTCCCGTGATGCGGAACGGCAAACCAAGCCGCGTGATGTCCCGCAGGTACGTGACACGCGGTTTTTCGCCCGCCGCGTCAATCGCAACTTCCAACACGCGGAAGCGGCCCGTCGGCAGGCCGTATCCTATGACGTGAAAGCTGAATTGCCAACCCCGCGTTGTGATAAACGGCGCGATTATTTTGAAAGCATCCGCAGTGACAATGTCCTCCTGAAAAATCCACGCCGGCGTTCTCAGTTTGTCCGGAGTCAAACCATGCCGCGCCGCGACAATCGCTTCGGCCACAGTGGGTTCAATGCCAGGCAAAGTTTGCAGCACCGCGGCGGATGCCGTGTTGATGTTCACCAACCCGGGAAGCTTCTGCTCTTTCGTCGTCGTGAAACGATCGAGGATTTTCGGCAACTCCTCCTTGCCCACGCCCGACTCGACCTCGAACTCCTTGCCCTTGCTGTCCTTGAACTTTCCTTTCGCCTGCAACAGATCTGCGACCTGCATCAACTGGACTTTGTTGCTCCGCAGCAACCCGATGTACTGGATCACCGACTCCGGCAAATCATTTGTGAACAAACGCGCCTGCGGATCGTTGATGTTGCCGCGAGGAGCTCGATCGTTATCAACGTTGCGATCATACGAACTCACCGTCAGCAGCGCGCGCAGTCCCAGGTCGAGCCGCCCATCGCTGTTATCCGGCGGAAATCGGGTTGCGCCATCGTCTTCGTTTGGGTCGAGGACAAAATTGCCGTTCGCATCCTCGCCATAGAGCAGTGCGCGCGTAAACCCGCGCACGAGCAGCAACTCATCAACCGACGCAAGCGGCCCGTTGCGCACTGAGTAAGGCGTCGCGAGCAGGTCATAATATTCCTGTTCCGCGCCTTCGGGCCGCGGCGTGTTGTCCACGTCGAGAAAATCCCAGAGCGCCTGGGCCTGTGCCGGCTTCAAGCCCGGCAACCGGCTAAACATCGTTTCACTCGCCTCGTTGATGTTCAACTTGCTGGCTTCGTCGGTCAGCCCGTAGCGCAACGTCTCGGTTTCGCCATCGCCCGGCGAGCAGACGGTGAAATACCATTTGTCCACGCCATCGTCGTAACAGAAGCGGTCCTTGAACAACTCGGGGCTGTTGCGCCATTCGAGCGAAGCAGAATCAATTCTCGTAGCGATCCGCATCACTTCCTCAACGCCACTCATCGCCGCGGCCGCAGCCTGTTCGCCCCCGACTCCCGCCGCGCTCGCGGTTTCTTCCGCTCGAAGTCGAAACATCAGGCTGATCGCGACCATCGAACCGAGCATCATCACAACCAGGACCGCAATCAGCGCGAACCCCCGGTGGTAGGGCGCGGTGCAGTATTGGTAGGGTGCGGTGTCCCCGTCGCATCGGGTGCATCCCAGGTAGGGCGCGGTGTCCCCACCGCGCCGAGCACGCAAAGAATAACAGGCGGCGCACTGTGGACAGTGCGCCCTACCTTTCAATGCGCGCAATATTTTCACCGACTCACCTTCGCGGTTTTGATTGCCGGTGCGGTCGGAAATTCGAGAAACGGGTCCGCGCTCTCACGGGCGCTTCCCGGCAGATAGATCACACGGCGAAACACCTCGCTCGGGTACTCGATTGACTCGCCCTCCTCGATAGGCGGTTCGCCTCCTAGCGTCACTTCCACGCCACTCGGCAAGGAAGTGCTGTTCCACGATTCCGTCCACGCGCGCCCATCCCAAAACCGAAATCTCACGAAGTGAAATGCCTCCGTCATCACGACCGAATTCGGCTTGTTCGTTTCGCTCGATTGCACCACCACTGCCGTCTCGTTGAGGCCCGCCTTCCGCAATTCAACCAGCGGTTCCTCCGCTCGCGCGATGCTCACGAGATTTGTGTCCGCCCGCGAAACCTCTCTCCGGTAACTCACCAGCTTCAGGTCGGTTTCGGGACGCGACACGCGGCCCAGGTGCTCGCCCGTCCACGCTGTTTGGGACGGCACGTCCGTCGTGATGAATTGCAGATACGTCGCGTCGCCCACGAGCGGCACCGCATAAAAGGTGTGCGAACGCGCCGCGCGCAATTCAGTGGTCAGCCGGTCCATCAGCAACCGCGCCGCAGAAGTTCGCTCCGTGTCGAGCAGCAACTCCGTCCGCAACTGCGTCGCCTGCTGATAGAAGTAGAGAACAACAATAAGCAGACCGGCCATAATCCCGACCGCCAGCAACACTTCCACGAGCGTGAACGCCCGCTCAGTGTGCCGTCGCGTACAAGCTGGTCGCAAAAATTTCATGGCACTACCGTATCGATCGAACTCGAAACGCTCGACGCCGTGCCGATGTGAATGACCTGCGCCAGCCGATGGACGAATCCGGTCGGTTCATGTCGCACAACAACTTCAACCTGCGTCAGTGCTTTTGTTTCATCCGCACCCCACGGCGCAGCCACAATTTCCCAAACCCACCCGTCGAACGGCGGACCGAATGCTTCCGGCCCCGTGTCCGCGAGAGAGCGAACTCCCATCTGCAACTCGGAAATAACCGTCGCCGCAAGGTTCGCCGCGTGAGCGCTCATTCGCAGCCGTTCAGCACCATCGATCGACGCCTTGAAGCCGATCCCAATCACCGTCGCCGCCCCGGCAAACAATGCCAGCGCCAGCAGCACTTCCAGCAAGACCGTCGCTCGGCAATTGTCTCTCTTAATTTGCATCAACCGTTTTTTCTTTAGAGGTGCCCGGCAAGTCGCCCTCAGGGAGCGCGACCCTCTTGATGTTGCCCGTTAGCCCGACAAGCCGAACAGCCAGCTTGCGATTGTCATCCGAACTACGAGCGCGAAGAATGACTTCCGCAGAATCGCTCGACCCATCGGGATAAAACATAATCGGCGCAAACGACATTGCTGCTTCCTCCGGCGCAGCATCAATGCCGCCAACCGGCTTCAAACCAGGCTGCGGAGCGGTACCCAGGGGCCGCACGTCATCGATCTCCACCAACTGCAACAAACTCTCCAGCAGCGGCGACACTTCCGCGAGCGGCTTGAATTCCCCCGGCCGGTCTAGCGGCTCGGGTTCCCAACTCACGAACACGTTCCCGAGCGGCGCCTCGAACTCATCGTCCCCCACCAACTCTTCGAACGTCAGTTGCACTCGGCAGCCGGTGTTCGCGGCGTGCGCGCGCGCGAAACGAATCAGGCTCTCGAACTGTTCCCCGCCTTCATCGAGCTGCACGCCTTGTTGGAGACCCCCGAAATTGATCACCATCGCGCCGAGCAGGAGCAGCACCACCACCACCGTGAGAAGCAACTCAATAAGTGTGAATCCGCTGCCGCCGCTCCGCCTTGTTGGAGTGGCCGCCACTTTCATAAAATGTGGACCGATTACGGCGCCCCAGCCGAGGCCGTTCCGCCGCTCGTATCGGTTTCCGTGCTGACACGGATGTCATCATCCGTATCAGGCTGGCCGTCGGGGCCGACTGAAGAAAGTTTGTAAGGCAACGCCGCTTTACTGTCGCTCGCCGTGCGATCAACCATCTCGTAGCGCAGTTTGTGGCCCCATGGATCTTCGAGCTTCGTGCCCGGTTTGAGGTAGGGCCCCTTCCAACGTTCGCCCATGCGCTCGCTGTCGAGATTCGGCTTCACCAGCAGCGCGTCGAGCCCGCCCTCTTCTTCCTTGGGGTAATGGCCCATTTGCAGGCGGTAAGTATCCAGCGCGCTGCCCACCTGGCTGAGCAAAAGTTTCGTGGTGTTTTTCTCAGCGCCCTCTTGTTGCGGCAATACGAAAATTACCAGCGCTCCCGCAAGCAGCAGAATGATGACAATGACGAGGAGAATTTCGATCAGCGTGAAACCCGCGCGAGCTCTCCGCCTCTTCAACGATGCAATATCAATGGTCATATAATATAAAAGGCTTCAGACTACGCAGCGTAGACGATGCCGTCCGGCGGCCGATTCAACAAAACTTCTCCGGGTCGCGCGGCAAACGTTGCCCAGTCCAGCGCAATACTGTCTTAGCGACTTCCCAGGGAACTGGCCAGCGTAAAGATTGGTAATAAAAGTCCCAGCGCCAGAAATCCAATGCACGCCGCCACCACGCACAGGATCGCCGGCTCGATCAGCTTCACCGCTTGATCGACCTGCCGGTTCGTCCGCCGCTCGACCGTGTCCGCAATTTGCAGCAATACCTTGTCGAGTTTGTTCGACTCCTCCGCGACCGTAATCATCGCGAGAATCTGGTCCGGGAACAAACCTCCGGCCGCGAGCGGTCCCGAAAGCGTTTTGCCGTCGCGCACACTTTCTGCCGCCTGGGCGATCTGCTCCGACATCAACGTCGAGCCCGTCGCGTCCTTCGCGATCTTCAACGCCTGCAACAGCGGTACCCCATTCGCCAGCATCGTCCCGAGAATCCGGCAGAACCGCGTGATCGCCAGCATTTGCATCGCGCTGCCCGCCACCGGAATTTTCAATCGCGCCTTGTCGAGCCACCGCCGCGAGCCCGCATTGTTCAGTGCCGACCAGAGCATTCCCCCGCCCGCGACTCCCGCCAGCGCGACCGCATACCAATACGAACGCACCGTTTTGCTCATCCCGAAAATCACTTGCGTCGGCAGCGGCTTCTTCGCGTTCGCGAGCAGCGGCTCGAACTTCGGCACGAAAAACAGCAGCGCGCCAACCATGATCGACATGCCCAGCATCACCAGCAGCGCCGGATAAATCAGCGCGCCGATCACTTTGCTGCGCAACTCATCGATCCGCTCGACAAATTCTGAAAGCCCCCGCAACACGTCCTGGAGAAACGCCGCCCGTTCACCGGCCTGGATCATCGCCGTGTGCAGCAACGGAAACGTCTCCGGAAATTCCCGCAGCGAATCCGTCAGCGTCTTGCCATCGGCGACGTTGCTGCGTACCTCGCGCAGGATCGCCGCCAGCCGCTGGTTCACCGTCGACCGCACCAGCGAATCCAGCGCGCGCAACAGTGGCACGCCCGACCCGATCAGGTCCGCAAGCTGCCCGTACATGATCCCCACATCGCGCGAGCGCACCCGCCGTTTGAACACCGACGACTTGGCTTCTTTGGACGCCGTGCTCGTCCCGGCGACCGAAATCGGGAACAAATTCTTCTCCTCGAGCACGCGCAACACCGCCGCTTCACTGTCCGCTTCCAGCGTGCCGGTGATCTTCTCACCTGCATCTGTTTTGGCCGTGTAACGAAACGCGCTCATCAAAAGATAATGCAAAATCCCCATCCCACTGTCACCGACGATTTGGCACAGAGCCGAGTATGCGACCTGACTGCAGCCTGTAGGGCAGCAAGATTTAGCCCAGAGTCAGCGACGCAGTCGCGCGCTGAACTCCAGTGGCGATTGCCTTGTTATCACTCACCGCCGTGCTATAATTTATCTTTGTGAGGATTGTCATTACAGTGTGTCTCTTCCTCCTCGTCTTCGCCGGCTGCAAGACCAAAAGTCCTGATTCGTCAAACCATGACAAAGGCGCCGTGGCCTACTCCAGGCCGCTCTTTGATAATCCAAATGAAATTTCCGACCCCCTTCCGCGGCGATTCCCGCCAACGCAAGGCAAGACGCTGCGGCCGGAAAAATCCAAACCGCCCTCCGGCCCGGTGATTACCCGAATTCCTGAACCTGAAGAATGAGCAGCTTTCTTTGGTAGTTTTACACTGGTGCTCAACGCGTCGGCCGGAAGGGAGCCCTTATGAACCTACACCGCCGTGCACTTCAGGACTTCTTCGATGGTCGTGATACCACGCCGGACTTTCAGCCAGCCATCTTCACGCAGCAACCGAAGTCCTTCTTTGCGGCCAACAGTGACGATCTCAGGCGCGGGCGCGCGGTCCATGATCTTCGCGGAAATTTCGTCGCTCATAACGAGCAATTCATAAATCCCGGAACGCCCGCGGTAACCGATGTTGCGGCAGTTGGGGCATCCCTGGCCGTAGTAGAGCGTGTCGCTGGGTGCGAGTTGGAAATCGCGAGGCAATTTGTCGCGCGTGGGATGGAATTCTGTCCTGCACTTTGAACAAATCTTGCGCACCAACCGTTGCGCCATGCTGCCGATCAGCGTGCTGCTCACGAGGTACGGTTCAACACCCATGTCAATGAGGCGCATGGGCGCTGAAGCGGCGTCATTGGTGTGCAAGGTCGAGAGAACCAGATGTCCGGTGAGGGAAGCCTGCGTCGCGGCGCGCGCCGTCTCAAGGTCGCGAATTTCCCCGATCATCACCACGTCCGGATCGTGACGCAAAATCGCGCGCAGTCCGCGCTCGAAACTCATCCCGGTTTGATTATCGACCGGAATCTGATTCACTCCTTGCAAGTGATATTCCACCGGATCCTCGACAGTCAGAACCTTCAACTCCGGTCCGACGATCGCGTTTAACGCGGCGTAGAGCGTCGTGGTTTTGCCGCTGCCAGTCGGTCCAGTGACAAGAATGATGCCGTGCGGCCGGTCGATCAGGCCTTTGAAGCGCTCGTGACTCTCTTCATCCATCCCGAGTTCCTGTAGGCTGAAGAGCACGTTGGCCTTGTCGAGGAGGCGCATCACCACGCCCTCGCCAAAGAGCATCGGGATAATACTGACGCGCACGTCAATCTGCCGCCCACCGACCTGAAATTTAATGCGTCCGTCCTGCGGCACACGCCGTTCCGCGATGTTGAGGTTCGCCAGAATTTTGATGCGGCTGATGATCGCGGCCTGAAAGCGGTGCATCTGCGGCGGAATAGACGCTTCCTGCAACACACCATCGACGCGGTACCGGATCGAGAGCTGATGCTCGTAAGGCTCTATGTGAATATCACTCGCGCGCTCGTTGACAGCTTCGAGAATGATTTCGTTGACGAGCCTGATGACACTCGCCTCCTGCGCCATCTCCAGCAGGTCGTCGCCGCCCTCGGGGCCGACAATCTCCAATCCTTCCTCGTCGCCCACCAATTCATCGAGAGTGTCGCCACCCAGACCGTAATGAATTTTGATGACCTTCTCGATGTCCTCCCGCGGCGCGAGCACCGGTTGAACATTCAGGCCGGTGAGAAGTTTGACCTCGTCGAAAACGTAAAGATCGAACGGATCACTCGTAGCGACGGTCACCGTTCCGTTCTGCCGTGAAATCGGAACAAGCCGTTTGCGATAGACCAGCTTCAAGGGCAGCGAACGAAGTGTCGCTTGATCGATCGAAATGTCCGTCAGGTCGGCCAGCGGCAGATGAAGCTCTTCCGCCATCACTTCGAGCAATTTGCGCTCGCTCATGAAACCCATCTGCACGATGGCACGGTCGAGCCGCAAACCCTCGGACTTTTGCAGGGCGAGCGCTTCGCCCAACTGCTCGCGTCCAAGCAGTCCTTTTTCAACCAAAATGTCAGATATAACCATACGGGAACTTTGCCGGGCTGCACGGGTTATGGGTACCCCGTACTATTGGGACACGACTCGGCTGCGCAGCCAAGCCTATTTTCACAGCACACATCGGGCCGACAACGGATAGACGAAGCAAGCCGGCAGTTGTTCAGAGAAAGTGTATCGGAACAGGCCTGTCAGCACATGACACTTTCGACACTTTCGTCATATCCAACAATAAATCCTTTACAATATGGTCTACCCCTTTCCAGAGTAGCTTCCGTGTCCGTGAGACTATCCGATAAGGGACAGGATCGGAGCAGTGGCCAGCCGATCCATTCGGAATTCGCATCCAGCCAGCAGCTTTCGCTCGAAACCGCCATCCAGCGGTCACAACGCTATCTTCTCAAAGAACAGAAGCCCGAAGGGTATTGGGTCGGCGAATTGATGGTCGATTCAACTCTGGTCTCCGACACAATTGCGTATCATCACTGGAGAGGCAAAGTCGATCCGGCCTGGCAGCGCAAAGCTGTCAATCACATCTTCTCGATGCAGCTTCCGGACGGCGGTTGGAACATCTATTATGGTGGTCCAGCCGACATTAACGCCACGATCAAGGGTTACCTCGCACTCAAACTCGCTGGAGTTCCGGTCACCGATTCCCGCATGCTGCGCGCCCGCCAAATTGCGCTCAGCCTTGGTGGCGTGCCGCGGATGAATACGTTTTCCAAACTTTACCTCGCTTTGCTGGGGCTGTTTCCCTGGGGTTACGTGCCGACCATTCCGAGCGAGATCATTCTGATCGGCAAATGGTTTCACGTGAATTTCAATGAAATGAGTTCGTGGAGCCGCTCGATGTTGGTCCCGCTTGCCATCATCAACCATTTTAAACCCACGCGCCGACCGGGCGGCATTACACTCGATGAACTCTATCCTGAAGGCTATCACGAGCGTGACCTCCGGTTGCCGCGCGATCCGCGCCGTCTCACCTTGCGCAATTTCTTCCTCTGGATGGACGGCTTTCTCAAAATCATCGAGAAGACGCGGCTCCGTCCATTCCGCAAACTCGCCTTGCGCAAGGCCGAGCGCTGGATGTTGGACCGCTTCGAAGGGTCGGATGGTCTGGCGGCGATCTTCCCAGCCATGCTCAATGCCGCGATCGCGTTACGGGCTCTTGGTTACAATGATGATCATCCCCAGCTTCTTCGCGCCGAGCTCGAGTTAAAAAAGCTCGAACACGAAACCGATACCACGGTACGTATTGAACCCTGTTTCTCCCCGGTGTGGGACAGCGCGATTGTCGCGATTGCTTTGCACGAGTCGGGAATTCCGGAATCTCATCCTGCGATGAAGCGCGGTGCCGAGTGGCTTATGGATCGCGAGATTCGCTTTCGGGGTGACTGGGCCCTAAAGAATCCGGCCAGGGTCGAATCGAGCGGCTGGGTGTTCGAGTTCAACAACCGATGGAATCCCGATGTCGATGATACTGCCATGGTGCTGCTCGCCTTGCGCAAAATCGCCACCGACAACAAACAACGCCGCGATGAATGCTTCGAACGCGGCATGAAGTGGATGCTCACCTTCCAATGCAAAGACGGTGGCTGGGCTTCCTTCGACAAGGATTGCACTAAAAGCATTCTCGAAAAGGTCCCCTTCGCAGATCACAACGCGATGCTCGATCCGGAATGCGCCGACATCACGGCGCGCATTCTCGAACTGCTGGGCTATGAAGGGTACGATGTTGAGAATCCACAGGTGAAGAAGGCCCTTGAGTTCATTCGTCATCACCAGGAAGAGGACGGATCATGGTATGGCCGCTGGGGCGTCAATTATATATATGGCACCTGGCAGGTGCTCCGTGGTTTGTGGGCCTTAAAAATCGACATGCACCAGGATTGGCTGCTGGCGGCGCGCCGCTGGCTGGAAAGCGTGCAACACGAAGACGGTGGCTGGGGCGAACGCTGCAATACCTATGACGATCCCGTGTTCAAAGGGCAGGGCCCGAGCACTGCGTCCCAGACTGCCTGGGCCGTGATGGGACTTTGCACTTTTGGCGACCCATATCGAACATCACTCATTAACGGGATTGAATATCTGGTCCGCACGCAAAACCTGGACGGCTCGTGGAGCGAACACGAGACGACCGGCACCGGCTTCCCGCGCGTCTTCTATTTGAAGTACGACATGTACCGCAATAGCTGGCCGCTCCTCGCACTCGCCACATATCGCTCCTTGCTCGAAAAGAAGCAGATCAACGGTCACGAAAGAGAAACCGACCAGGCAAACGGTGCCTCTCGATTGCCCATCGCAGAGCGCTCACTTGCTTAGCAACAATGGCGGGCAGGGCGCGTGGTGCCCGCGTGGAAACGCCTCACCGCGCCAAAGCATTGCAGAACCATGCCCTCGCGGCGGGGGTTTCGGACTTCTGGCTTCGGAATTCTTTCGAGCTTCGGTATTCGGGTTTCGGATTTTCAAGGTTCATTGGCAGAGGGGCTGACGTCGTACTTCTCCACACTTCCACCGGGCGGGTAGGGCGCGTGGTGCCCGCGTGGAAACGCCTCACCGCGCCAAAGCATTGCAGAACAATGCCCTTCGCGGCGGGGTTTCGGACTTCTGGCTTCGGAATTCTTTCGAGCTTCGGTATTCGGGTTTCGGATTTCAAGGTTCATTGGCAGGGGGGCCGACGTCCTACTTCTCACCACACTTCCACCGGCCCCTTGGGCACTGGGATCGCGTTGCGCGTCGCCGCTGCAGGCTCCTGCATGAACGACGCCACAAGCGGCGCCGGCCGATACTGCTGTTTCAGTTCGCCGTTCTCATCCACGAACTGCTTGCGCCAGGATGAATAACTTTCGAGGATCGCGTAAAACTCAGCGCGACTCGAAAGCTGCACCACGCGTTTGTTGAATTCATTGGCCGGTCCAAACCGCTTCGAATACCACGGCGCCACCTTGCGGAACATCCTGCAACCGTGCGCCTCGCCAAAAACTTCGATCATCAGATCCAGATGCCGGCACATCACCCGCACTCGCTCCTCAAACGACGGTTCCGCCAGCAATTCGCCGGTTGCGAGATAGTGCCGCGCGTGCAGAAAGATCCACGGATTGTAAAACGCGCCACGCCCGATGCTCACACCCGTGCAGCCAGTCTCATCCAGCATATGCTTCGCTGCTTCGGGCGTTATGATGTCGCCATTGCCAATCACCGGAATTTTTCGCACCGCTTCAACGACTTTGCGGATCCCCGCGAGATTCACAGTCCCGCCAAAACCCTGCTCGCGCGTGCGCCCATGCACGAAAATCGCGGCGACGCCAACGTCTTCCAACGCGCAGGCGAGGTCCGGCGCAGTGATGTTTTGGTCGTCCCATCCCAATCGCATCTTCGCAGTCACGGGAATCTTCAGCGCGTCCACCATCTCCTTCACGAGCGCAGCCGTCTTATCGAGTTCCGTCATCATTGCCGAGCCGCCGCCAACCCTGCAGACCTTTCGCACCGGACAGCCCATGTTGATGTCGATCGAGGAAATCCCAACCGATTCGAGGTAGAGCGCGGCGTCGCGCATCTCCTCCGGAACGGAACCAAAGAGTTGTACCGCCAGCGGGCGATCCGCCGGGCAAGTCTCGATCAGCTTGAATGCCTTTGGATTCTTCTCCAGTAGTGACCGTGCATTGACCAGATCAGTCGTCGCGAGGTCCAGCCCGCCGAGTTCCCGCAAAGCCAACCGGAATGGCAGGTTCGTATAACCCGCCAGGGGCGACAGGAACAAATTCGATTTCAACTGGAGCGATCCAAACTGCAACATCGCGCATACACTAACCCATCGAGCGACACCCGAACAGCGCAGATGTAACACGTTTAGTCCTCTGCTCGCTTGCGTCCTGGAGCGCGTTGCGTTCACCGAATCCTGCACCCCGTCGGAGTCCCGCATTCATGCGGTACTTTCTTTCCTCTTGTTCGTAGTCCAGCATTCATGCTGCCAGCGCGTCGTCCCCAACCACTGATCGCTGTCCGCACTGTAACCACCGACGTGAGAAGGTGGCTGACCTCGCTTTGAACTCTCGCACACCCACAAACATTCTCTGCGCACGCGGTACATAACGTCGCGAGTCGTTTGCGTCCTGGAGTGCGTTGGTGCCCGCGTGGAAACGCCCGCGCCGCTTTGGAATGAGAAGTTTCCGATTTCAAATTACCAACTGAACCCAAAGGCGCAATCTCAGCCGCGTAGGGGCGAGATATTTGTAGAAATACGACACGCACCGAATACAAGCTCCGTCAGGAGCGACATATTTGTAGGCACGCGCCACCTTCCACGACATTCCATTGACACCCCGCTTTAGCGCCGCTTTAGCGGGGTGCACCCGCCCCTCAAATACCTTCAACGGTTTCAACCGTTTCGTCTTTGATTGTAACCCGCCGACTCGCCGAGAACTCGTCGCTCATGACGAGCAATTCATCGAGACCGGCCCGTCCCATTCCTCGGCGGGCCGGTCAGCCCCTTAGGGAAAAACCATAGCAGCCCAGGGCAACGCCCTCGCGTTGTTGCCTGATGGGGACTAAGCGGAGCTAGTGCGGGTTGATCTCTTTCAACATTTGCCGTTCGTGTTCCAAAGGCTTCAAAGAACACCGAAAAAACAAGTCACGGCTCGTTGGCGGCTGGGTCACGGTTACAGTTCCACCCCAATCTATGTGCCTCGTCGCCCAAGGCTTCCACTTCTTGAGGTTGCGGCTGCATTCCAGAAGGTAATCACCCGGCGTTTGGCCCCACATCGAGATAGTTAGGGAGTTTTCGGACCTGGTGATCGTGAGCCGAGGTGGAGATGCCAAAGCCTGACCGCTTTCATCGTAGGCACGCACGCCCTCCTCCATCACGTCTACATAAACTGAAAATGTGATGGAAAGATTGATGGTGCTGTTTGTCACTCTCGGTCCGTCGAGAAACAACCAGACCGGCGTGCGTGCCCACGCAGTGACCCCAAAGTTTGCAATGACTGGGACCTCACTTCCAACTTGTGTCCCCATCGAACATTGGTTGACGTAATTTATGGGCGAAGTACCAGACTCAAACCCAGCGAAGGGCACAGGCTCTAATGGGCCGCATGGCGGCCATCGTTCTGGAATGATGATTTGTGCAAACATGTCACCCAGACCGTGCGCATGAGTCTCCGCGCCAAAAATGGCTGCGGTCGCCAAAACATTGATAGCTTCCTGCGTGTCAAACGTGGACGATTTGAATATCGCCCGATTTGTGACTAGACAGGAAACGCCAACTCGTGCTTCACCGGATGCTTTGCTATAGGCATCAAGGCTGGCGAGTACGCGGTTGCCCTCCCGCGTAACCACACCAGATGCTCTCGAAGCCTGATCAAAATCGGGAGCGTAGTCAGATACGGAGATTGCGACGCGTTGAGTTCCAGAAACCGAGTCACTCACTGTCGCTGGAAAATTGTTGGAGACCCATGCGGATGCGCTTGCGTTGAAGGTTGCACTTTGGGCCGAGAGACGTGATAGCGACGCGGCCAGAAACAGGCAACACGCGATTGTCATCAAGCTTCGGTAAAAAAGTGGCATGAGCTAATTATCCTAGCAGAAGGAAATCAGGTTCCGAAAGGGCAATTTGAGGTGCCGCTATTGTTTTTCAATTGGGCGTCAAGGGATTTCGGAAAAGTTTTGGTTTGGAAGCAGGAAACCGCATTTCCGGCGGGTTCGGAGTGGTGCGGGAAGAAAAATTCGCTTCAATGCTCGTTAGTACGGAAACCGATAAAGCAGTGTGACAGCAGTAAACCCCTTGTGCTCAACTCAACCGTAAAGGCCATGTCTGGAAGGGGTGGAGGCGGTGGTCGGTAAGGAGGTAGTGGAGGAAATGGAGGTATTCCCCGCGGTGCTTTCATTACCAGCGTGTACACGCCCGGTTTTAAGTAGATGAGAAATAGGCCTTCGTTATCTGTCACCAGCGTTTCGATAAGATCACCCTTTTCGGAATATACACCGATCGTTGTAGGAAAACGCGTTGGCCAGCAATCGGAACCGGCAATCGAGGGACATGCGATGAGCGATTCGCCAACGATGCCGGAGTGCTTATTATCTCCGCAGGCGAATTGACTCGTGAAGAGCAGAACGAGAAGAATGAGTTTTCCCATGGATTGATTGGGGAATTTTAGTGTTGGGCTTTGCCGCAGTCGGATGCGCTAGCAGCGCGGAGAAGATCACGCTGTTGCTGCAGGGTTATGAGGCCTTGGCTGGAAAAGTCGTTCAATACGTCACGCATACGGTTGAGGAACTCACCATGGTTGCGCCACGGACCGTCGCAAGGACAGAGCTGCTCGATGCTGCATCCGTGTGAGTTGATCAGTGCTCCGAGAGGCGTATTGGGGCATTCGTCGCGAAAATCCGGGACACCGTCGCTATCACTGTCGAGGAGTGTTATTTGGCCGCGTGTTGGAAACTCGAAATTTGGACGCCCCGCAATAAAAGGACCGGTAACGACGTACGTCGCATACAACAAACCGGCCATCAAGTCCTCGATTTGTTCGAGCGTCATCGGAATGACGCCCTCAAAATATGCGGGGTGGGAATCCGGGTCCAGGTCTGGGGGGCGGCTCCGGGGGTGGCAAACCTTCGGCTGTACCACACAAGTCAAGAGAGGACTCCCAACTTGAGAAATTAAGAATGCGAAGCAGCGGGCCATTTGTACCCGGCCCCGCGGGCCCGTGGAGTTCGAGTGGGTTTGCGCTCACACCGAAACCGATTGTTGCGAAGCGGTAAACGAGGTTGGTACCCTGAAGCCAAAACCGCCCGCAAACGCTGATGCCGAAACTATTTGTTGGTACGGCTTCGTTTCCGGAAAGTGTCGCGCCAAGGGGAATTGCTGTTTGGGCGAAAGCTGAGCCTTGAAACAGAAACAAAAGGAGAATGATCGCCATTCTACAGGGTTGCACCGAGGTACTATCAATAATTGCAGGAAGTTTCGCAATGTTGATCTCGAGCCGAGTGAGGCGGCTGCAAGAGGGCAACCGCCACGAGGCTACTGGCAGACTGGCTCAGTGACCTGCTCGCATCTGTTTGTGCTCGCCTAATCGCAACGGCTCTGCTAGGTACACACTTCCACTCGTATGCCGCAACGTAACAAATTGATAGCGCTCGTGTTTTTGTGCGTGGGTCTGCTTCGGCTTTCCATGAGCGCCAGTCCTCTCGATAACTGGAACTGGCGATACCCAGTTCCACAAGGTAATTCGCTGTATGGTGTTACGTTTGGCGCTGGGCAATATGTCGCCGTCGGACATTTCGGAGCAATCGTCACTTCGGCGGGCGGCATCACGTGGACAGAGCGAGATTCCGGGACGCTGGCGACGCTGAACGCAGTCGCATTCGGGAATGGTCTATTCATCGCGGTGGGAGACTTTGGAACGATCCTCATTTCGACCGACGGCACAACATGGTGGCCTGTTTCGAATCCCGACTTCAGTACTTTATCGGGCGTCACTTGGGGGAAGGGCCTCTATGTCATCGCCGGAGCACACGGGACGATTGTTTCATCTCCAGACGGCCTTAATTGGACAACCACGAAATCGGGAAACTTTGCACTCGAGGATGTGGCGGTTGGCAACGGTATATTTGTTGTCGTCGGTGGGACTTATCCCACCAACCATCTTTATAGCGACGGCGAGTCGATTGTTCTTACGTCCACCAATGGTCAAGATTGGCTGACGCGCACGTCCTCGTTGCCATCTCATGCCTACTCAGTTTGTTTTGCGAAGGGAACGTTTGTCGCTCTGACGGGAAACTCTCGCGATTACATAGGCGTATCGTCCATTGCAACGTCCATCGATGGACAGCAATGGCAAAGATCCGTGCTTGGCGGGCAATATTCGTTCTACTTAACGGATACAGCCTTTGGAGTGGACCACTTTGTGACAGTAGCACGCGGTCCAATCAACGTGTATTCGCCTGACGCGCAAGTGTGGACAACAAACAGCTATGGCCAGCCTCCTTCGGAGTTCAATGCGCTTAGCTGGGGTCCCGCCGGTTTCGTTGCTGTCGGCCGCTACGGCGATATCGGGTTGTCTCGGGACGGAATATCATGGACCGATTCGGCGGCGTCGCTGCCTGGCATTTTGGTTAATGTCACAGCGTTGGAGTACGGCAACGGTGTGTTCGTCGCCTTTACGGAGCACTCCGCTTCTAACTACTACAGCGTGATTTGGACGTCTACGAACGGCATTTCGTGGGAGCGAAGCCTGGGACCAGACGGGCGGTTGAGTAGTCTGCATTTTGGAAATGGATCATTTGTGGCGCTGCAGGATGGACTGATTATCACGTCGATAAATGGAATCGATTGGACCAGCCGTGATACAGGTCCTCTATCGACGGTGGTGTACTGCAATGGCTTGTGGGTGGCGTCTCGGTGCGATGGCTATCTCCTGATCTCGACTGATACAGGATCGTGGAACGTTCAGCCATTTGCTTCCGGCTGTTTGCAAGACTTGCAATTCGGCAACGGCAGGTACCTAGCGCTTCTAGACAATGGATCTGTTGTGGTTTCGAGAGACTTCAGGAATTGGCTTGCCTCCACGAATCCACCGTTCAATGCAGTTACTTTTGGTCAGGGTGCATTCGTTGGGGTCACTTTTGCAGGTGAGGCTTGGACATCTTCAGATGGCATTAGCTGGACGCGCCGGTTAGCGTTACCTCCGCCTGATATATCCTTTGCCTCCGAGCACGCCTTCGCATTCTTTGATGTAACATTTGCCAGTGGGACCTTCGTAGCTGTGGGCGGCGAGATGGAAAGAGGCGGTATTTATGGCGATAAGACATTCAACGCGCACCTTTTCACTTCACAGAATGGCATCAAATGGACGCAACGTCCTGTTTACTTTAGTGATGCGCTGAAGCATGTAGTCTACGGCAACAGTAATTTTGTAGCTGTCGGGTATCGTTCTGAGGTGTTTCTCCAGTGTGGCCCTTTCCCCGCTTTGTCGGTTCACGGTGGAGATTCACGATCAAAGGATTTGAGGGGCAGGTAAGGTTAGAAGCGACACCTTCGTTTCGCACACCGTCAAGCGAATTTCCAAAAAGTTTCGTGCGGAATTTTTCCGCGGCAGTTCACTCGCGGCGGCTACACCGCCGTGCACTTGAGGACTTCTTCGATCGTCGTAATGCCGCGACGGACTTTCCGCCAGCCATCTTCGCCCAGTAATTGACGTTCTCGCTTGTTTGCGTCGCGGAGCGGCGCCACCCATGGCCGCCGGAACGTCGAAACCCCTCCAGAACCGGCCATGAAACACATTGCCGCTTGACCGTCCCTCGTTATATCCCATGTGCATGCTTTCGCTGCCGATCGCACGCCGGGAATTGCTCGTTCTCTCGCGCGCAAAGGCCACCTGGCGAAGTCGTGTTAGCACGAGTCTTGCGGTGTCCATCTTCGCGGTAATTTTTGCGATGACATATCGCTTTTTCGGGCAGGCGGCACTGGCTCAGGCGATGCAAATGCTTGGAGCCGTTCTCTCCATGATGTGCCTGTTCATGGGTGTGTCACTCACGGCCGACTCTATTGCCGAGGAAAAGCGCGCGGGAACACTCGGCCTCTTGCTTCTCACGAATCTATCCCCGTTTGAAATCGTGCTGGGAAAGCTCGTCGCTCAGAGCGTGGTTGGTTTTTACACGGTGCTGTGCGTTCTGCCCCTCCTGAGCATGAGCATGATTTTCGGTGGTATGCGATTCACCGACGTCCTGCTCTCCGTGATTTCAGCACTCAATTTGCTGTTCTTCTCGGCTGCTGTGGGGCTCGTGGCATCCTCCATTTGTAGCCAGAAAAGGAGTGCCAATACCCTCGGAACACTGACGGTGCTGTTCTTCTGACAGGGTTTTCCGATTCTCGCACTGCTTCTTCGTTCCCTTGACACGCCGCAGCCGTTGGTCGACGCCGTTGCGCACCTTTCAGTGAACTTCGCCTCGCCATTTGTCATCCCCATCGCGCGCCTGCTGCCAGCCACCCCTACATGGTGGAATCTTGCCTGGCCCCATCTTCTCGGCTGGGCCTTCATTGGCTTGGCTGTCTGGTGGTTGCCAAGGGGCTGGCAGGATGCCCCGCCTCGGAAGAGACGAAGGTTACGTGATGCCTGGAAGGCATTCTGTTATGGCAACTCCGCTGCACGTCTGAAACTCCGCCGCAAACTGCTCGATCAGAATCCCTTCCTCTGGCTTGCCTCACGGGACCGCATCCAAATCATTGGAATATGGATGATCAGCTTCTTCGTGATGGCCATCGTAGCAGCCACTTTGTTTCGCGGGTCGTTCGAGCCGATAATTCCGATTGGAATGGGTCTCATCCTGGTTTTCCTGCTCCAACTTGCCTTCGGCCAGGCAGCGACCAGTCAGCTCTTGCGCGAATATGAACAAGGCACCCTCGAAATGATCCTTTCTACCCCGCTGTCGGCCCGGGAAGTCGCTCACGGCCAAATCGCTGCTGCCTTCAGACAACACAGGAGCGCGTGCGCCACCGCATTTCTCCTCCTCTGGGCAGGCGTTATCCTGTTCGCATGGCAGAGGCCACCCGGATGGTGGCTCTGGTTGATCATTCTTATCGCTTATTCGGGACTCTTTCTCCTGCAACTCCCTGCTATCGGCTGGCTCAGCATCTGGTCCGTGGTTAAAGCACCCGAACCGAAGAAAGCCGTTTCCGCTGGGTTCTTCATGATCTCAATGCTTCCCGCACTCATCTGTGGAGTCATCGCCGCTTCCGTCAATTTTCTGTGCTGGTTGGCCGGCACTGGCTTTCCCCTCGGACCGCACCTCCTCGTCCCACTCTTGCTCATCCTCGCGTTCGGCAATTCTGTGTACTGGCTTCGGCGCGCAAAACGCGAGGTTCCACAGGAACTGCGCCTCTTCGCATTCCGGCGCTACACCCCGCACGAGCCCACCACGTTCTTCGCTCAACTCGGGAAACTTGCCGGCCGCTGCTTCGCTACGCTTTTCCTCAGGAAAAAGAGTTCCCTCTAGTACTTTGGAACCTTGAACCTTGAACTTTGAACTTTGAACTTTGAACTTTAAACTTTAAACCTTAAACTTTGAACCTTTGGTCTCACGTCTTGACCGCATCCGCCGCCTGATCACAGTCGGCCACCAACCAAAACCAAACCAAAATGTGTCAACCATTCTCCAAAAAAATGGTCTCATAATTAACTTTGCACGACAATTTTGGAATTGAGCTTTTCTCGTTCAGGAATGGGTGCTTCACTCCCTTGGGAATGTTTTAGTCCCATGGCTTTGGATTCCAACACCGATTCGACCGCTATCCGCAACCACGAGACCTTCGCGACCACGGAGTGGAGCGCTGTCTTTAGGGCGGGAAGCGGTAATGTCTCCGAGGCGAGCGCCGCGCTGGAAAAGCTCTGTCGCGTATATTGGCCTCCGCTATGCGCGTACGTGAGGCGCTGCGGTTTTTCAGATTCCGACGCGCAAGATTTGACTCAGGAGTTTTTCGCGCGTTTGCTGGAAAAGAATTTTGTTGGCGAAGCGCGGCGTGAGCGCGGGCGGTTTCGGTCGTTCCTCCTCGGTGCATTGAAGCACTTCCTGGCCAACGAATGGAAGCGCGGCCATCGGATCAAGCGAGGTGGTGGCCAGATTTTCATCCCAATCCAAACGGAAGAGGAAAACACGCGATACGGCGTTGATCCAGCCGATGCATCCAGTCCAGAAAAGAGCTTCGAACGGCGATGGGCATTGACCGTGCTGGAGCAGGCACTGGCTCGTCTTCGCACGGAGGTCGCTGCTTCAAGAAAGGGTGAACTGTTTGATCAGTTAAAAGTCTTCCTGACTGGAGATGATATGGCACCCTCCTACGCGCAGTTTGCGCCTCGGTTGGGAATGACCGAGGACGCATTGAAGATGGCGGTGAGCCGGCTGCGAAAACGCTATCGCGAGGTTCTCCGCGCGACCGTTGCTGAAACTGTGGCCA
>Ga0193697_1000044_pt1 | contig 45028 bp, 69 predicted proteins | sample L3m2metaG_FD_145073 | JGI IMG/M metagenome (GOLD analysis project Ga0193697, IMG submission 145073) | Soil microbial communities from a riparian zone of the East river system, Colorado, United States - L3m2 | ecosystem: Environmental > Terrestrial > Soil > Riparian zone | place: USA: East River...
CCCCAATTTGTGTGAGTCAAACAACTCTATGCGAAGCCTCTAGGCTTAAACTCTGTGCTTGGAGTCACGGCACCCTTTCCGGCTCCAATGGCACCTCTTCTGGCTTGTGCTGCGGCAATGGCTTCGCTGGCTCTACGTTGGGCGTCTCCAATGGCACTGTCTGAGGTATCAACACTCGCCTTCTCTCCGGCTCTCCGATCTCTCCCATTTGACATCTCCTGATCTGGTGGACTAAACTCTCTAAGTGCAACCTCAATTCTGTTACCAGCCTTAAGCATCTTCGCAGTCTCACGTCTAATAGCCTCAACCTCTTTCTCAGCAGTCATACGAATACTCTTGGCAAGGTCATTCGCCAACCTCTGCCACTCTTGCGCACGATTGACTATTGAGTCCCCAAACTGCTCAATATGCTTAGCTCTCTCCTCAGCCATACCGAGAATAATACCAGCAGCCTCTTCACCCCACTTAGGAACCTCAACAGGAGCCTTGTAACCAGGATCATTAACGTCCTGAGCATCACTCGGATGCGGTCGTTCATCAAACTCAGTCATATCACGCGCGAAGCTCTTAATTGAGTTCTGCGCAGACTCTTTCAAGGAAGCTTCAAGTGCACGCATCGCAGCCGCATCATCTCTAGGATTATCCATTATCTTGCTCCGTTGTTGTGTGAGTCACACAGACATTAACTCACGCCTCTATCTTATCCCCAACTCTATCATAAACATCAGGCCACTTAGGCACACCCGTGTACAAGAAAGTCTCCAAAGCATTCATTATCTCTTCCGCTGTATACGGGTTCTTAGTCCAATATGCGGGAGTAACAAGCCTTGAAATGTTCATTTCCTGTTCCCGACTACATGTATTACCATTTATATCCTCAGCAATAACACCCATATTGCTTATACTTACATGCCCCAATAAAGCAGCCCATCCCATGATACAACCAACTGTACCACAAGAATGGCGCAGACGCAGGACAAACCCCATATTCATCTCACCGGGCAGTTTACCACTCCTCAACAACAGAAGCAACTTAACAAGTCCATTATAGAACTTGTCACTAACACCTAACTCCTCAGCAGTCTTCATCGGTGTACGAGCTAACATATCACTTCTCCTCTAGAACTTCTGTCGAGTTGACAGAACGGGTTCATTTGAGTCTTCATACTTACTAAACCCAATCAGCATGCCGTGGTCATCCTCCGCACCCTTGAGGAAATGACGACCAACAGCACAATTGACGTACAACTCCAGATTGTCCTTATCTTGAAACACCTCTAGGACTTCACCATCCCCAATACAGGTGAAGCCCCCATCAGCCAAGATCATATCTCCAAGCTTAACGTCATTCTTCGGTACAGCCATCGCTCTCTCCTATGAGGAAGAGGGGCTGGAGATGCTAGACTGACTCCAGCCCCATGTGTGAGTCACACGGCAGGGTTTTAACGGGCAACTCACACAATCTGATTGATGTATATAGGACCAAACGCACTGGTTAGTGCATGTTCCTTATCACCGACAGGACCATGAATGTCCTGCCAAGGATCGAAATGAGGAGCAGTCTTATCCTCTTCTCGATACCCATAATCTTTATCAACTTGTATCCACCTATATCCACGCTTACATCCCGGTGTGTGACTCACACGACGTTGTGGAGTCCACGTACCATTCTCCGTGCTAATCACGCGCTTATCGTGATCCTTGTTATAAATCGCTCGACGATTTTCCATGGCGGGGTCGGTCTGTCTAATCTTAGTCATGGCAGCCTCTCCGTTTGTTTGATAGCACAGTTATATCACAATGATAACATGGTTGTCAAGCTTTATTTTTTAGCCGATTTCGAGTTACTATATCTTCGGTATTGCTCTGCCTATTGCCTTGATAAACGTGTGTGTGATTCACACAATTTGGGTTATCGCATGTATGACATGCCCATGAGCCTTCAACCCAATACTCCTCACCGTACTCTAGTATCCAAGCCAACACAGGAGCGGGTCGCCTACGTCCATTGAACACTACACCACGGCCTCGACCATCTTTGTTCCTACCTCCTATCCATGACCAGCAAGCATCAGGCCCACCAGACTTATCAACATACTTATAAAACAGATGGAACTTAGCTAGATCATCCATGTTTAGCCTCTCGACACCTCGATCAGCCACGCTTTTTCACGCTCCCTCTTCTCCTTCTTGGTCAATTGTTTCTCTCCTATTTTGTATCCAGACAATTCTCTCAGCAAGTTCTGGAATCTTGAACGCGCCATTAATATATATTGAGTCCCTGTCATACGGCCCACCCAACTCAATATGCGGCTCCCCTGGTTGGGCACAATCTGTAAAATGGTTCGCGAGTGCTTGTCTTGTGACATTGTTCAATCCTCTCTTTGACATGATCCTCAAGATGATATTCAACATACGATCGAGGATGATAGCCTCATCATCTTTTACTATGTGTGAGTCACACAAGACTTCACCCTCTAACTTCAACTGCTCATAGAGGTACTTCTTCCGTTCATTCGCCCTACGTCGTTTCTGATTGTCGCGCATTAGTAGTCTCCGTCTCTGAGGACTATAGCATGTTCATACTTCGTATCTAACTCCACTAAAGTAAATTTCCCCCGCTTCAAGCCCCTCTTCACTAGCTCTTTCTCTAACAAAGCATGCGCCATTGCCTCATCGAACGCAACTACAACAGACGCTCCACCCACCCACACGCTATCATGATCTACGCATGTAAAGACTTTCATAGCATCCTCCAGATTAAATACATCCCTAGCCATAACCAAGTCGATATGATTATGGCATCTCGCATCTTAATTCCCCACTGCTGCGAGCCATGCTGGCAATACCAATGTCCACGTATCATATGGTACTGTACTCGTTACAACACCATCCGTCTTGAACGCAAGCCTATACAACAACCAGTCACCTTTGACACTCGAAGCAAGCCACTGTATCTCAACCGTATGATGTGCGTCAATAGCTCCACTTCTCTCTGTTAAATACGTATTGTAAACAGTCGTCGTAGCCCATAGACTGTGATCCTTACTAGGATTATCAAAGTCTAATGTATATATCTTACTACTAAACAAGGTCAACTCACTGAAAATCAAACGAAACACATCTACCTTATAATACTTATACCCTCCAGGATAAGCCCCTCTATTAGCTCTATCTACATATATAACAATTGTCTCACCTACAGGTGAAACCAAACTAGAGATATCATCCCAATCGTGAGGCGATTCAGGTATCGGATCAGGATCGTCAACACCAGAGATAGCCCTACCTAACCAATACGGTTTCCACGCTGACGTATCTACCTTAGTCTCTGGCTTACCTCTAGGATCAACACACGTTGTACCATCCTGTATCATCATCACAGCATTACCACCCATCTGCTGAACCACAACCCACCCAAGATTAATCAACTCATAGTATTCAGCACTCTGAAATGTGACAATCTTACTCATGGCCTGTGCTCCACGGCCTCACGGGCGATGCGCCGATACATGTGAGCGTGCCCATCCAGTGTAATGATCTTCATGAACTCCTCTTTAAGCCGCTCGACCTCGGTATTAGCCTTCCCGCATTCGATAGCTAAGCGTCGAATATCGCCTTCCTTTTGCCTGCGGATTATTGCATTCTCCACTTTCAGCCGCTCGACCTCGGCGCGCAGTTGAACATTCGCGACCGTGAGACGGTCTATTTCCATGTCTTGGTTCTGCATCACGTCTCGGGGCATGACTTGCCCTCCAGGCTGTGTGACTCACACATAAAACTCTAGCCTCCGTCTCGGATACAACGCACTAAGTTCCTGCTTCGCACCCTCCCTATCCCTCGCTCTGATATGTCCCTCTATATACTTAGGGTTCTCACCATGCGTAGGGATAACATACCAAAACAACGGGGGACCATTACCAAAGTAATAGCCACTCTCTGTATATCCCTGAGAGTTCAACCTGACCCTGACCAGCGTGGTCTTCTCAGGCTTCTTCACTTTCTGATCTAGGAATGAGATTGTCATGACTAACACTCTATCAGGCCAAGTGAACGCCAGATAAATGGGTCTTCGCATACAGTCACAGTCACAATGCGATTACCCTGCCTCTGAGTTGTCGTTACCTTATACCCAAAGGCATAACTATCAGCCAACACAATCGTACTCATACCAAGTACGAAGCCAAACCCTACACCTGCTATGAACTTAATCATGACTCTTTCTCCTGTGGAGGTGCATCACCACGCATACAACGATGACAAAGTTGCGGCATCACAGCAGTGGAACTGTAGTTGAATGACTTTCGCCATAAGTCCTCAATGGTCTGAGTCATACCATAGTACCTACCACAACCCAAACACACATCAACATCATCATCATCATATTCAGTCATGGCTTGTGATCCCTCTGCACAACTGCGATACAGAACGACGTAGCCTTAGGCTCATCCTCAATGATTCTCTTCAACTGTACCAAACATGCATCGAGCATAGGATACCAGTCCCTCGCTGGTATATCCTTCTCACCATCATTATAGTTCACTGTAACATCAAGTGAATACTCGATCATGCTCTTGTCCCTCACGGCAGCCTCCTACTTGTTTGAGTCACACAAGAATGTGGTGGTGGTTTGGGACCATCGGGGGCGATTTACCTTACCACCACCACACCATGAAGAGAGAGCATTACACTCTCTCAGCATCTCATGATAGCCTCCTATGTAGTTGTCAAGCACTGACAAAATAACACTACGAAAACATGCTATCACAATGTTATCACCTTTGTCAAGCATTATTTACGGCACGATTTCAGCAGTCGCACCGAACTATTCAGCAGTCGAATAAAGCGCGGCAAGAATACCACAGTGACATTTCTGCCACTGTGGTACTTGTCACACCAATTCAGCCTCCACAAGTGTCGATTCGGCCACGCTGAAACACAAGCTCAATACTAAATTTATAAGCCTCATTATCAAAAGCGCATGCTTCAACAATATCAGACACAGTTGCGACACTAGTATGGGAAAATTCTCCCATAACAGACACATGATTTTTTATTGTGACGTAGATTGTTGCACTGCACAACATTTTCGCCTTCCTTTCTTGTTTGACTCACACAAGAAAATGGCGGGTGCTATCTCTAACACCCGCCAATTGCCCTTATGCAAGCTTTTCGTCTATCGCGTTATTCAGGCTTTCTAGTGCCGTCTTAACGCTATCAGCGAGAGGTGTCGTCAACTTCTGTAGCGCCTTCAAGACCATACCGCAAAGGTCCGCGATATGCTTGTTAGGATCAACGGTAGCACCCACGCGACTATCAACCCTAGCTTGGTGCACCTTACCGTGAGCCTCTGCCGCTCGCCTAGCTATCTCAGTGAAAGACGGCTTTGCATTCAACTTCTTTTCGCCAATCACTTCGCCTTTCTTGTCCTTAACCGGGACCGTTTGCTTTTCATTCAGCACAACACTCGCCGCGCCGAAATGCTTTTGCATCGCCGGCCCGGTTAGCATGAGTGTTCCACTGGCCTTATCGGGAGTTATCGTGAGGTTATCATCGATAATCCCAATTGCCGCTTGTTCGCACTTCGTTAGCATTGTGGCAAGGTTAGTGCGAATAGTTCCCTTTTGCGTTGCCACCTCCGGCGCGTCGTCCTTATCAGGCTGCACAAGAGCGGCCGCAGCCTTAGTCCAAGTAAATTGAACCTTGCCAGTGTCCTCGCCTTTCTTACTGTACACTGGCACACTTTCCTTAAGTCCTAAGGCGAGATAAATCTGATTATTCAGCCGCGCCTTAGCAGCCTTATCACCAGAAAAGACCGTTTCCAGCCGGATACTATTGTCGGCCTTCGCAGCCTTAACAATACCCGCCGTAGTTCGCGCAAGTGCCTCATACTCTTTCGTAACGACAGACTTTCTTAACTCTTCAATCTGCCTCTCATCTCGCTTATATGCACCGATCGCCGCTAGGACAATCGGTCCAACATCAAGCGACATTGCACCGGGCTTCAACACCGGAATAACTAAAGCCGTGCTAGGCGCTTTCGCTTTCGCTGGTGCCTTAGCAGGTTCCGGTGTCTTAGCAGGTGCCGCTTTTACTACTTTCTTTGCCATGATACTTGCTCCGTGACATTTTGTTGTGTGAGTCACACAAGTCTGTTGCGGAAATGCAACACACTTCTAACACCTAGCACACAACGGACTAGATGTCAATCTCTAAATTGTGTTCAAAAAGTGACAAATAGGGACGTTTTCGCGTGAAAACGTCCCCAAATTATCTTGTGAGAGGCTATTTCTTAGTTCGCTTTGTCGGGAACACGGGAAAAGCTCGCATCCCGCGCCGCAGCCTTCGTAACATAACCCTTTCGCGCGACACATTCGACACGAAACTTGTTCCACTCATCGCGTCCCTTTACCGTCTTATCGCCACGTTCCCGCCACTCCGCGCCACACGTCTTAATGACATCGGAATAAGTAGGCTTTGCATCTTGCGCGAAAGCCTGAAACGACACGAGAACGAAGGCCGCGATCATGATGTTACGCATTGTCATTGCTCCGTTAGGGCGATATTGCCCGATATGAGGCGTGCCGTAACGCCTCATACAGTGCAATATCTACGCGGGGCGGTACAGGTTCAAACCTAGCTTTAAGTCCGTTCCAGGCACCGCTACATTGCCGTTAGTTGTCGCGACCACCTCAGACTTACCTGAGGCACTCGTTTGACTATCGGCATCGATGGCCGCGCGAATTACCAGAATGTTACCCTCTAACTCTGCGGTAACATTTCGGCCAATAGCGTGACCAGTAAGACCAGCAACCTTTGCCTTTGCCATAGCTCACCTCTTTAGGGCTGGATTGCCCGATATGCAGAGTGCCTTAACTCTGCATACAGTGCAATCACGCCTCAGACTGAAAAAAGCTATGCGGTCTAGGCTTGCACCAAGGTTGCTTTAGTCCATCAGGATAATGCTCGGTGCAATAAACCCTAGTCCATGACGCTAGGTCGCTTCCGTACCATAGCGCGGTATCTGTCCATCGGTCTTTGCATGCGTTCTTGAAGTATGCAAAAGCCTTCTGGAACGTAGTAAACTTTGCCCGCGCGCCATCTTTAGTCGTGTGAACGATATAGATTGCCATTTTCGCCTTCCTTTCTTGCTCCATTGGTTCCGATTAGGCATATCGCGTGCCTAATCGGAACCAATGAAGTATCATGGCATTTGAACCTAGTCTGTCCTTCCGACATCTTATCGTGCCTAGGTTCAGGACCGTTACCGAAGCTAGACACGCGCGCCTGCTGGCGTTCATCGCGAAATCTTCGGGCTCTATCCGTGAGCGGACCGTGCCGCATGCGCTAGCGCGCGTTTCGCTGGTGCGTTTTGCTCTCTCCCGTTTCGGTATTAGTACGATATCAGAATGCGCGCATAGTGCAAGCACTTTTTTTGCATTCGGATCATTTATTTTTGCCCCCCTAGAACATCCCTTTTCATCCGGGACCATATTCCTATGCGCCGATAGGCACGGAATATGTCCCTTTACCCGATAACCCCCTGATTTTGCTTACATTTTTGTTGTGTGAGTCACACAAGTTTTCGAAGTGGTCGCGTAATGGTATCAATATTAGGAATATGGTCAGGTAAGGCGCGTCCTAGTCGCACGTTTGCCCTAAGACATTATTCCTATCCCAAACACAACACAACTCCAACGTGCATCAGCTTCTAGGAATCTGTGCCTAGGCGCTGAATCCTATATATGAATTCTGTCCTAGGAATAAAGTCCAGCCACCCACACCGGAGTACCGCCCCCTTGTTCACACGTGAGGGGTATTACAGTAGGGTTGACGGGTGGCGGAGCGAAGCGGAGACGGACCATGCCCATATTATTAATGCTGCAATATACGCCTCAGGGCACGATCGTGTGTGACTCACACAACTCTAGGTGGGAGAACGACCGATGAATGGACGCCCATAGTCCGTGCCTTCGGCGCGCGGAGTATGGGCGTTGGTTAACCCGGATGGGAGAGGAGGTTCTGGTGATGGTAGCGTGTGGGGGTCTAGAAATGAATCCCCCCCGGACTCACCTCCAGCATGCTGAGAGGGAGAACCGGGGGGCGATATGTCACCCGCCATTGAGACGGGGATCGAGTCGGTCTGAAAGAGTGAGTGCGACGGCCAGGAGGAGGGTTGGCTTTTACGAGATCGCACTCACTAAGTTCAGGCGAAGCTAAATAGAGCGAACTAGGGAGGACTCTATGTAGCATGAGCATAATAGCCTATATTGAAATGGTTGTCAAGTGGGTAAAAATATTTATTTTCTGTGCGACTCACACAAGTTTAGGCGTTAAAACCTGTGCCATCTGCAGAGTATCCATTAGCATCGCCTGGGATATAGGTATCTGGATTGAGCCCATGAGTTATAAGCATACCACCTGCAGCGCGATGCCAGCGATATCCTCGTGCTCCGCCAGCCCATTGGCCATTTAGATCGACCCTACCTGCGAAGGTGGCAGCGGCTGTTGCTACTGCAAATTTGGGAGCGACAGTACCTTGGAATGTAATCCTACCCGCAGGCTGTTTGACGATCACACCACCATCGGTTGCATGGAATAGTGTGTTGGCCATAGGAGTGTTTCCAGTAAGTTGATTGATGACCCAACACTCAGAGTCAACTGAGATACGTCCACCTGATGGACCAGCTTCCATAAGATTGCGACCATCAGCACCATAGAAGACGCAATGCTCAATGGTTGCGAGTGTGTCTGATCCATAAGCAGAGGTGACACAACAGGCGCCGTTTGTAGCGACCATACCAAAGTTTCTAATGTACGGTTGAGCACCATGAGCAGCATGGAAACAACCTGCGCCAGTATCAGAAATTAAGACTGCAACATTACCATTCACATCGAGTTCAGCCTCATGAGTTTCACCGTAGTCGTGTCCAAGACCTAACAATTCATATGCCATGATGACGCCTGGATACGGTACGCCACAGTCAGCATAAGAGAATTTAACAGCAAAAAGGTTGCAATCGTAGTTACGATAGACGTAATCTCGCATGTATTGAGGTGTTTTGAATGCTGTAAATTTAGTGAGTCCATCTCCCGTCGTGTCACTGCCCATAAGAAAATTGCAATAGAAAGTCATGTCTTGTGTCATTTGAATGCGCATTGGAATCTCCGAGTTGTGTGAGTCACACGAACGAAGGCAGTTGCGATGGATTTTATGTTTCATGATTTTTGATCTCTGACATATGCTTCGATCTCTGATTTGGTGAATCGTCGGCCTTTGTTTGCGGGTCCGAATGTTGATCCTTTGAAGCCTTTTGGGTTGTTCAGAGGTTTATTTCCGTACCCGCGAGTGTATTTTGTCACGTAGTTTTTCTCTTGGAGTGATTTAATGAGTCCAAAAAGTTGTTTTGTTCGCATTTGGCAGCCTCTGTTATGGTTGTGTATTGTACTCGCTCGTGTCTTATGTGTGCTTCGCACACACAATGCACTCGCTCGTCACCCGGTCCGAATTTATTCGTGAACCGCACGAATGGGAGAAAGATAGCACATAATCAATCGGTTGTCAAGTAAAAAAATAATGCATGATAACACACTGCTATCACTGTGTGAATCACACAACTTTTCACTTGACAAACATCCAAAAAAGTGCTACAAGTCAGTTGTTAATGACGCAATTGACTTGCTCCGTGGATACGCGCATTAACTTGCGGCCGAGGGTTTTGCTTGGCAGCCTCATCCTCGGTCGCTCTTTTCAGTTTCAAGTTGTGTGACTCACACAGGAGAACAACATGACAGTCGGCGCAACAGCTACAGTTCTCGGAGGCTTCTGGCCTCAGAATGGTGTCAATTCACTCACACAAGTATCAGGTGAGGGTGAGGAACGCCGTCGAATTCGTCAAGAACTCGGCGGTATGGGTATGTTGAGGATGCGAGAAATCATACGTGCGCTGAATGGTGTCGCGCCCGGTGGTACAGCATCCAAGACGATTGGACGTATTACTGAGACTGGAGAATTGGGTGGGCAGCGTCCCATCGCCGCTGTAAGTCTTATCAATAGGGCTACAACGGCTGCGGACGTGACTGAAATCACTACAGACTTCCTTACATTTACGACAAATTCGTCATTTGGAGCAACACCTCCAGCGAATTTGGATCGAAATCCTCTCGGAACTCGGTAGTTGTGTGACTCACACATGCCGAAACTCCTAGCAAAACCACTGGCGCGTTGGGGTGATCCTTATGTCACTCCAACTGGCGCTATTGTTCAACCGGATAGCATAAACGGTGGAGTCGAGGAGGCTCCGGCGTTAAATGTTATTCAATACAAGCCTCAAAAGAAGAGATCAACTAAGGATTTGCCTGCTCCTCCGTTGACGATCAATGCTATCGCGTGTGTTTTTATGTACACGATGCTCGGTCTTGGAGATCGAGAGATAGCTGATACGTTGAAGATCACCACACAGAAACTTGAGATGATTCGTAAGCATTCTGCATATGCGGAGTGCTTCGAAATCGTTACGGGCGAGTTCATCAGCATCAATTCTGAGATGATTCATGCGCGGATTGCTGCGTATGGTCATGATGCGTTGAGTGAGGTGGCGAATATTGCGTTGACTGGTAAAGAAGAAAAGAATCGTCTCCGTGGTAGCATGTTCCTTATGGGTGCAGGTGGCTTCGGAAATAAGGTAGACCAACAGAGAAGTGTTGCGCAGAACGATCTGAGAATCGTCATCATCAACAAAGAACATGACGTTCGCGTTGAGGTTGACGGTGGTGCAAGTGTTGTGTGAGTCACACAAGGGAGATCATGATGGCTAAGAAAGCTAAACGTAAAGTTAGTCGTGCGACTGCTCATGATGAAGATCATGATGAGGCTGACGTACAGGAAGAACCTGTGCTTGACGCAGACGGAAATCCAATCATTGTGACGACTGGTCCTGGTGATCCGCCAGACGATGATGAGGAGCGTGAGATTTACACTGTCGGCAAGGGTGGATTGACTGCTCGCGGTAAGGTGTATCTTGAAGGCGAGCACATCATGTTGAGTGAGACTGAGGCCGATCAGATCACAGACATGGGTAATCAGGTTACTGCGGTGGACCCTGTGCAGGCGAAGGCGACCGCAGAGAGGCGTGCTGAACGAGATGGGAAACGTCGTGAACGGCATGCCGCTGCGCATGAAGAGGCTCAAGCTGCGATGGCAGAGGATTAAGTTTCACAACGTCTAGTGTACATCTGATGTTGTGAGAGTGCGCCGAGAGTTGGGCGGACCGGCTCTCGGCGCGCCGAACATAGGAGGTTAAAATGGCAACTACACAAGACCTCAGTGGTAATAATCCACTGGATCGAAAGTTCAATATGCCGAACAGAACGGCTGCAACGGTTGTAGCTGTACAGGCATTGACTCCTGCATATCCTGGCGAGAACGTGGTTGCGCTTGATACAGGTAACACGCTGACCGCTTGGGGTCCGGCAGTCAATCAATGGCAGTTCAAGTTTAGGAGATAGTCATGGGTCTTTGGGATTGGAGTGGTCCCCAAGATTTGTCATGGGCATCAGCGCAGCGGTCGTTTGCTACGACGGCTGCTATGATGCTTGTGCAACCGAACTATAAGCATGAGATAGTGATCGCGCTGGATACAAATCTCAAGTATCAGGGCGATCAGCCTGTAGTTGGTGGATGGGTGTTAGCATAGGAGAGTATCATGTGGTCACGAAGTGGTGCGGTCTTTCGACATCGAATGCTATGGTATGCATGTGGCTGTAATCCTTATACTTGGCCAATGCATATGGCGCTTATCCGTGCAGTGTATGGTCGATAGCCATGCCTGTAGCAAAGGGTAGAGTAGGTGTCTCTCAGGAGATGAGTAAGTTCAAGGCAGGTAATCTGCATAGTGGGAGTGCGAAAGGGCCTGTTGTGACTGATCCTCAACAGGCGATTGCTATTTCACTGAGTGAGGCTGGTCTGAGTAACAAGAAGCCGAAGAAAGTCTTTGGTCGTCCTTTCCATGGGAGAGAGTCATGAGTTTCGCTCTGTTATTCGCTCTTATCATGATCTTGTGGTTGATCTATGGGATCATGGGACGATGGACTTGGGCTGGTCAGCCATATGGGCCTATTGTAAGTGGGCTCATGATCTGGATTCTGTTTGCGTTGCTCGGCTGGAAGGTGTTCGGACCTTTGCTTCATCCGTAGTTGTGTGAGTCACACAAATGGACCCGCAAGATGTAATTGCTGCAGCGTTAGGGCAGAAGTATCAAGACCTACCGTTCAGAGAGCGGTTTGGAGATTGGCCGATGGATGAACGTCAGCAAGGTATTCAGCGGTTGCTAGAAGAGTTTAATCGTAAAGAAGAATCTCCTGCTGGCTTCGAGACTGTTGATCCATTGGGACATCGTGGCGAGCGTCATCCGTCTGGATACTATATACTGAGAGGCATCTGATGCCTATTCTCTGGCGAATACTCTTAGTAGTTCTCATAGCTAAGATGCTTGAGCACTTACTCAATCACGTGTGAGTCACACAGATGCCTAATTACAGACTAGAAGAAGGGAGTGTGCAACATGACTTCCAGCGAAGCCGTGCAAAAGTTCAAATCTTTGGAGGAGGCTTCGCTAACGGAAAGACGACAGGACTCGTCGTCAAAGCCCTCCACCTTGCAAAGTATTACCCAGGTGGAACTGGCCTACTTGGGAGAGAAACTTACCCGAAGCTTAACGATACACTTAGAAAGGAATTTTTTAAGTGGTGCCCGTCTCACTGGATTAGAAAAAAGCCAACTCAGGAGGACAATACTGCATACCTTGTTAACGGAAGTGTTGTTCATTTCCGTTATATAGCGCAGCGCGGGAAGAACTCCGATGATGGCACGACTACAAGCAATCTACTCTCTGCTACGTATGACTGGATTGGTCTGGACCAAGTTGACGATCCTGGGATTACCCACAAAGATTTTTTGGACCTTCTCGGTCGTCTACGTGGCGATACGCCTTATCGTGTTGAAGGTGCCGAAGAAGACTCCACTATGCCGAGCGACGGTCCTCGATGGCTTATGATGACGTTGAACCCTGCACAGAATTGGACGTATCATGAACTTATTCGTCCCTTCATTGACTGGCGGGATCGTAGAATTTTCGGCCCCAAACTGCTCGTTGACTCTGAAAGTCATATGCCGATTGTGGAGTTGTTTGAGTCTGATACTTATGCGAACAAAGCTAATCTTAAGCCTGACTTCATCAAGACCCTGGAGACGACCTATCGTGGTCAGATGCGGGACCGATATCTATTGGGTAAGTGGGCGGCTTTTGAAGGATTAGTCCATCCAGACTTTGATGTGCAGAAGCATATCGTGAAACGTGAACAGGTGCTGGAGCATCTATATGATTGTAGAAAGCGCCATGTCAAGATCAAAGTTATCGAGGGATATGATTTCGGAATCGTTACCCCCACATGCTACATTTTTGGTTTCGTTGATGATTACGGGAGAATGTTCATTCTTGACGGCTTTTATGCTCCGAACTTTGATGTCATGCAGCATGCTAACACTATCAGAGAGGTTAGGGCCAGATACCAAGGTTTACTATTTCCAACTGAACCAGTTGTTGCCGATCCTGCAATTTTTCGACGTATCGTGGTCGCAGGTCATGCAGTTCGTACTACCTCGATCGCCCGCATTCTTAGAGATGGTGGAATTGACCTCAGAGCTGGATCAAGCGACATCTTGTCCGGCATTGCAAAGGTAAACTCATATATAAGTGGAACGAATAAGACACCACATTTTCTTACTGGTGATTTACCTGGGCCATTGCTTTACGTGTGTGAAGAGTTGCCATGGTTTCAAGATGAGATATTGAGCTATTACTGGAAGCGTGATCAAAAAGGTAATAGCATTGATGAGCCTATTGATCATGACGATCATGCGATGAATACAGTTAAGTATATGTTGAGTAAGTTACCTGAGTCGAGTGAAGTTGTTGTGCCGACTGAATTGCTTCCGCCGCAGTGGAAGTATTGGCACGAGATGGAAGTAAGCGACTACAAGCTGCAAACCAATCAACGTGTGTGAGTCACACAACATGACAGCAACATATCAAAATCTAAAAGGTGAGTACGAGCGTTTGCTCGCCTCAGTCAAGATAACGAATCCATCAGGGGCTGCGGCTGCGGCTAAAACAGTCTTTGAGAACGGGAATCGATATATTGCGGCTGGTAAAGCTACAGGTGTGCCATGGCCGTTGATTGGTGTGCTGGACCTTCGAGAGAGTGACTGTGATCCAACTAAGGCTCTTGGTCAAGGCGATCCTTGGAACAGGGTTTCAGTTAACGTCCCACGCGGTAAAGGACCATTTAAGTCGTGGGAAGATGCAGCGAAGTATTACATTCATTATGACGGCCTAGACGATCCTCCTGCGCCATATGATATGACTGTCAGTTGCTATATGGGAGAGAAGTGGAATGGTTTTGGACCGCGTAACAGAGGTATCAACACAGGTTATTTATGGTCTTTTACTAGTCATTACACAGGGGGTAAGTACGTCTCAGATGGCGTCTGGAATCCTGGTGCATTTGATAAGCAGCCTGGAATCATTGCCGTTCTATTGAAGATGTTTGAGATTGATCCGTCGATTAAGATTGGTAGCATCATTGTTCCGAGTGATGAGCACTTCCCGGTTGTACCACTCCCTGCACCTTATGATGAAAAGGGCACGAGGTGGATACAGTCTAGGCTCAACATCTTAATGGTTGCTAATAATGACAAACCGGATACGCTCAATCTCTTAAACGTTGATGGAAACTATGGACGACAGACGGCAGCGACTGTTAAAGACTTCCAGAGGTGGCAGAGTATCGCTGTAGACGGGGAGGCTGGTGACGAGACTTTGAAGGCAATGGACAATGAACTTCTGATTCTGAAAGGAAAACTACCATGAAAAACCGTCTTTGGATTCCCCTTGCTCTCGCGCTATTCTCTATTCCGTTTGCAGCGGAAGCACAGTTTCCTCCGACTCCGAAGTCAAGGCCGAATGTGGCTCCGCAAGTCACTCAGGCAGAAATACAAGCACCTCCAGTGATCAATGTGGCACCTCCTGCGGTCAATGTAGCGCCACCTAATGTTACTGTTACACCTCAACTGGTAGCACCTATACCTAGTTGGGGAGATGAGATCAAGACATGGCTGAATACAATTTTTGGTGGTGGTATCTTCGCGGCACTGACTACAATGCTCTTTAGGAAGAGTGGAACACCGCTCGCTCCTAGTGCTGTTGTCGATCATGGAAAAGTGGTCGTCGCTGATATCCTTGGCAAGTTGAATGATCCTGCTGTACAGCAAACTCTTAAGTCTCATGGGCTAGAGATTGCTATTGCGGCAGTTCAAAATCCACTTGTCAATACTGGTGCTCAAGCTGGTCTTGCTGTTGTCGGTCTAGGTGCTGCTGAGCCACTCATTCGTAGGCTTGGTCTTAAGGTACTAGAAGACTTGGCCGCAAAGAATCTTGCTCAAGGAGGCTGAAATGATTACGGAGCCAGTACAACTTGCGCTGGTTGTTGGTGTTCCTACCTTCGCTGCTCCGATTATAATCTTAGTAGTTACACGACTGCTAGATCGTGGTGACAAGAAACGTGCGCAAGATCGTGAAGACGCTGTGAAGAGGCAAGTAGAAGAAGCAGCCCGTCTACTTCGTATAGCGACAGAAGCTCAGGCAAAGCATGCACTGGAAATTAGAACAGAGGTTAGGGCTGTTCATACTCTTGTTAACTCAGATAAAACGCAAGGGATGGAAGTGAACTTAGCCGCTATTGAAGGTCAGTTAGCTGCTTTGCTTCGCTTGGAGAGGTTAGGACTTTCTATAGTTCCACCAATATCAGCGACTACTGATGAACTTGCGACAATAGAGATGCTTCGAGGTAAGACTGCTCAGCTACGTGCCGCGATTGCTACTAGAGCAGAGCAAGCAAAACAACTTGAGGCAGAGAAAAATGAAGCAACTCGCACTATTCAGCATGAGACTGTAGTTGAACGTCTTGTTCAGCTCGAGCAAGGTAAGCAATAAAACTTGTGTGACTCACACAAAGGGCAACGAAAATGACCGATGTTGGTGTTCGCGAAGACTATCATCTCACTGGTATGAACGATAACTCGGGCGAGCTATTCGATGTGGATAGTCTTGGCGATAAGCCTCTTGTAGAAGCGGCGCAGCCCCTCTATCAGATTTACGAAGGCTCGAAGGTTGTTGTATCTAAACAGGTTGGCAAGTATTGGAAGAATCGCTATGACGCTGCTTTGAAAGCGTATGAGGAGATTCGCCTCGCCTGGGAGGAAGTCTATCGGTATTATAACCATTCACAGAACAAGTCCAGTCAGACTCCACGTGGTGTATTTCGTCGTGGTGATAGTACAGAGAATATCATTTTCAGCAACTTGAACATCATGCTTCCTGCGGTATATAGCCGCGATCCTGATGTGAGTGTTACGACGAACGATAAGGCAGACGATGACTTTGTTGAGTGTCTTCAAGCTGTCTTGAATGCTATCTTCAAGCGTAAGAATTTGCTTAATGCGAAGCCAAAGATTAAGAAAGCTGCTGGTAATGCATTGTTGACAAACTTTGGCATTCTTAAGCTTGACTGGACTAAGAAAGATGATTCGCTTGAACTAGCTCAACAAGAGATGGTTCGCATCTCTAGTGAGTTACAAGAAGCGAAAACTCAGCAGGAAGTCGAAGACTTATATGGACAGCTTACTGCGCTTGAAGCTAATATGGAAGTGCTCAAGAAGAGTGGGCCGAGCCTATCAAATGTGCTCTCGCATAATCTTATTGTCGATCCGTATGCAGAATTGCCGGATGGAACCGATGGTACATGGATGTGCGAGACGTGTTTCTTTCCCACGGCTGGACTGATTCAACGCTTCACAAAGAAGGCTGATGAGAATTCTGACTCTAAGAATGCACCTAGAAACCTTCTTTACAAGTCTACACACAAGGCTGTGTTCACTGATGGTACAGCCGGTGGTCAGCGTGACGATGGTTTGGGCCTAGTCCTACAGGCACTCGATAGCCCTGTTAATCAACCGATTAGCTTTGAGGAGGAAGGCCGACGTGCTTATATTGGTCAGTATTTTACCGAATGTAAGGTACTTTGGGACAAGAATATGCGTCGCGTTTATCTATTCCATCGTGATGATTGGACTTGGCCTCTATGGGTGTGGGATGACACATTAGGGTTATCACGATTCTTTCCATACTTCCTATTTAGCTTTACAATGAACACTGGCGGTACGGTTGGCGTCGGTGAGACTTCGTACTATCTCGATCAGCAAGATGAAGTCAATGACATCAATCGTCAGATGGCGAGGATCAGACGTAGTGTGTTTGACTATTTTTACTATAACTCTAGTAAGATCAAACAACAGGATGCTGAGGCATTTATTGATGGCATCAGAGGAAATACTAAGAGTGGAAAGAATATTCTAGGTGTGGAGGCTGGTGAAGATGGCAAAATCCAAGACTGTATCCAAGCTTTCGCTCCTCCTTCCTTACAGTTCGAACAACTCTTCGACAAGAAAGCAATCATTGACTCTATTAACCGTATCTCAAACACCAGTGATGCACTCCGCGGTGTGCAATTCAAGACGAATACGAACGTGGCATCTGTGCAGTCATATCAAGAAAGCATGAGGCTTAGTGTTGGTGCTAAGGTAGATGTGGTCGAGGATATTGTTGCCGATATGGCCTTGGCGCTCGCTGAGTGCGCAGTGCAGAACTATGACAATCAGGATGTGATTGATCTCGTTGGTGAAGACTTGGGACAAATCTGGCAGCAAATGACTGTCGATCAGTTCACCTCTAAGTACAGTGTGAACATTGTCTCGGGAAGCATGGAGAAACCCAACAGTGTGTTCCGTAAAAAAGAAGCGATCGAAGTCGCCCAGGCAGTTGGTCAATTTTCACGTGCCGCTCCGGGTGCTGTGTCGAAGATTATGCTTCGTATACTTGAACAAGCGTTTACAGATGTCGTTATCAAAAAAGAGGATTGGGAAGCACTCGATCAGGAAATCCAGGCCACGATGATGAAGGGGCAAGTACAGCCTGGAGCACCAGCAGGAGGAGCACCAGCACAGCCTGGGCAACCTCAGCCTGGAGCCGATCCGCGTCAGGAGATTCTAGCTAAGGCAAAGACGTTGCCACAAGACAAACAACAACAAGTAATAGAAATGAGTAATTCAGGCGCACCTCCGCAGAATATCATTAAGTTCATCCAAGAGCAAACAGGAGCACAATAATGGCACAGCGCCCGAACCTGCCTAACTCGGCAGCGGAAGATACTGTATTCGACAATCTTGGTCTTACTCGTGAAGATTTAGGTCTTGACGGACAAGGCGATGATTTTGGAAGTGGTAATGAAGACCTCGATGGTGGCGATGGTAGTGGAAACGAAGACCTTACCTTAGACACTCGCGGTCAGCAGGATGACGGTGGCGATTTAGATGACGATCAAGGTGATCGAGGTCAAGATCGTTCTCGTGTGACTCAAACAGAAAAGCAAAAGCCAGCGCCATTTTACCATCGATCAGAGGTTAAGCCTGATAAGCAGGGCAACCTTGTCAACGCAGAAGGTATCATTGTCGCTCGCAAGGGGCGTGAAGCTCGTCTCTATCAGGAGAATCATAGGTTCAGGGGACAGGCTCAGACGCTTCAAGGGCAGGTTGGTGAGGTTACTGGACGGCTTAACAAGGCTGTGCAGATTGGTCAACAGCTTCACCGTGATCTAGTTGCTGCTCGCTCTCACAATGATGCGATCAAGCAATTTGGTATTGACGCAACTGAGCAATTGACTGCTATGCGTCTTTATAAAGAGCTTCGAGACAACCCGCAAGCGGCTATAAAAAACATCTTGACAAGGGCCGCAGCAAATGGTATAAATATAGCTGAACTTGGAGCTACGTCTGGAGCCGATCCGAAGTCACTCATCGATCTAGTTAGAGAGACTATCGGAAAAGAATTGAACCCGCTTAGAGAACGCACTCAAGCGGAGGCACGGCAGAGGCAAGAAACAGAAGCTCTGACTCAGCGTCAGAACGAAATCCAGACAGAAGTAAACTCCTTCTTCACTGAGAACCCTGAGGCACAACCTTACCTCCAGGTGTTTACAGATACGATCAGACAGTACCCCAAAATGACTTTGGGCGAAATCTGGTCTAGAATACAACTCCACTTTGCTAAGAACCCGCAAGATCAGCGGCGTACTCAGAACTCGCAGCGAGGCCGAAATGGCTCTCGGCGAAGTCTCCCGCAAGGTCGTTCTATGCCCGCGTCTAATGGGCGAGACGACATTGCACCCGTAACTGATTCCTACTCTACCATTGTTCAAGCAGCAATGGATGCAGCAGGATATACGCGGTAAATCAAACCCTGTGTGATTCACACAGAATTTGGAGACTAAAATGCCAACTCTCGACACCGTAGTCAATGCAATGCTGACGCGGAGTCGTGCGAAGCTTATCATGGCCTCGGCGATCTCTGGAACTGTCAGCGCCTACCTCCACGCAAAGAAGAGAGTCGTTGTGGAAGACGGAGGCCCGCAGATCAGCAATCCGTTGATCGTCGGACTCAATCCAAACGTGACTTCGATGCAATACTACGATCAGGTTCCCGTCAACCAGACCAATGAGTTTACAACTGTCTCATACAATATGAGTCGTGTTGTCGGTTCATTGATTATCTCGGATCAAGAGGATGACGAAAACCAAGGTCGTGCAGTTATCTTCAAAATCCTCAAGGGCAAGATCATGGCCCTTGACGAAAGTATCAGTCGTCAGTTTGCTGCCTATCATACGGCAGTCGGAACTGGAACTGATCCTAACGGACTCGGAAACCTCATCCCCGCCGATCCTACCACGGGCACCGTGGGCGGGATTTCTATGGCTTCCGAGGCACAGTGGCGCTCATCGTCCTACAACTTCGCGGGCACTCTCACCCCCGAGAATATCGAAGAAGCGTTCGACGACATTGTAGAACTCGATCTCAATCGATCAAGTGATGGTCAGACCAGTCCTAAGCCTACAGTCATCTTCGCAGGCCGTAACATCTATCGTATGCACAAAGCGGCTGCTCGCGACAAGACTGTCATCCAGCTTGGTGAGACTGGCACAGGAAAGAAGCTCATCAACCTCGGTATCGTTGGCACTACGCACAACGGTATTCCTCTTCTATTTGATGAGAAGCTTTCACCGAACGTCGCGTACTTCATCAATGAAGAGTATCTCACGTTGCACGTCCTTCGTGGCGTCAACATGAAGATCAAGCAACTGGTCGCGCCCTGGGATACGGATGCGATTGGTCGTCGCGTTGTGTGGGAAGGTCAGCTTTGCACATGGCGGCAGTATCGTACTCACGCATTCCTTACCAATTGATGTGTGAGTCACACAGAAAGGAACGCTGTCATGCAGCAACCAGTCGCAACAGGTGCTAGGCTCGCGTATGTGGTCGTTGACCTTAGCGAGACTATCGGTACGGTGAAGCGTGAAGTTACTATGTGGACTAAAGATAAAGGTCTGCATACGAAGTTGGTCGAGGAGCCTGCTGGTTACTTGGTCTACTTCCCACGTGGTCACTGTATTCGGCTTAAGGACAAAGAATCCCTTCGCCGCTACGGTCTGGATCAGAAGCCTCCTATCATCAATCTCGAAGGGCTGAATGATCCTAAAAGTGCAATTGGCCAGATGCTCTTTGGTCAAAATGAAGACGCTCGAAGAGGCGCAATGGAGTCTCTTGAGAAGCAAGTCATCAGGCTCGCTACGGCAAAGACAGGCCCTATTGTCATGCCGGAGCAACTTGAGCCTTCCGTGTAGTGAAGGGAGATTAACAAATGTCGCTACGAGACAGAAAGTTCTTCCAGGTTGGCGTGAATATGTACGTGCCTGGTGCTCAGTATGGTGCGGCACCTATTCATCAAGCCCCTGCAAGGTTCGACCTGGGTATTCCAGCGACTGCGGCTCCGGCTGCTGTTGCCACGGGTATCTCAGCGCAAGGTACATTGAACGTCATCACGTACCTTGCTTTGCCAATTACAATCGATGGCACGTATGGGCGCTCACTTACCTATACCCCATCTGGTGTTCCTGGCACGAACAACCTGACGGATATCATTGGCTATGACTATCTCGGTCAGCCAATGTTTGAACGCATCACCGGTGCTTCGGCTGCTTCGGCTCTTATCGCAGGACTGAAAGCGTTCAAGACTGTGATTGGGACAAGGCTCATCTTGGCTGCGTCCAACGCGATCACGTTCACTATCGGCACTGGACTTGTTCTCGGAATCCCATACAAAGGCAAGATTTTCGCGGTCAAGGAAGGTGCGACGGAACTTACTTTTGCGCAGGTGAACACAGCCTCAGTTGCTCCTGTACTCACTGATCCAGCAACAGGACTGACTGGTGAACCTCGCGGGATGTACACACCACTCACTGCTCCAAACGGTGTGTTGCAGTACGAAATCTCAATGAACGGTGATGGCTCCGTGAATGCCGCGAACAATGGTGGCCTTTACGGCATTCGTCACGCTGCGTTCTAAAGGAGATCAACAGTGAGCGCGACTATTCGAGAGATCGTTGACGCCGCGCTCACTGTCGTGGGCGAAGTATCAGGCGCAGGAGTGCAACAATACGAAGACGACCGTATGAAGCAAGACGCTATTCGTGCGTTCGATATGATGTTTCGAAAGGGCGAGTGGCGTCAATACTTGCAGTGGTTTACTGTAACGATTGATGGCACCTTAGGCATTCCGACAACGGATACCTTTGAGACTATCAAAGACTTCGAAGACTTCATATGTGTGATGGTCGCTGGTGAGACAAGACCAATACCGATTGCACCAGCACGCTTCAATCCAAATACACTAAATGTGACTGGAACACGTCCTATCTATTGGACTAGCTTGAACGCAACTAATGTAAACTATCGTAAGCGTAAGTTGTTGTTCTATCCAGCAACGTCCGCAGGAAATGTGAACGTACTTGCCAAAGTGTATCCGCTCACACCTCCTGCAACTCAATTTGATTTCGCAGATGTATTCTATCTCGACAAGAACCTACTAGTGTATGCAACAGCGTACATGACTCTCTCTGGTGACGATCTAAATGCTGGTGCAGCAGATGTTGTTAGAAACCTGATGGAGATGACGTACAAGGACATTCAAGCAGCACTCGCGAAGCATCCAATTCCGATTACTACAGGTGGCGTAATTCCTTCTTATTGGCAAGAGCGTGTGTGAGTCACACAATGGTTAGTGTGTTTCCAAAAGGTTTCAGGTCACCTAAAGCTAATAAGCTTGAGAATATTACTTTGCGTGGTTTCGGTGGCGGTTGGAACGCTGTCGAAACTGACTTGCAGATGGAGTCCACTTATCTCGTTACAGCGCGTAACTGGAGACGGACTCCTGGGGCTACACAGAAGCTTCGTTATGGCTCACGCTGGTTCTCTGATCTATCTAATGTGGGATCAGGCACCATTGTAGATATGGATTACTTTGCAGAGAGCCTTATCTGTGTGCTCTCTACTGGTGTGATTGTAGCTGTTGATGGTAGTGGTCTAAAGACTGTTATCTGGAATGCTACAATAGCGGCTGCTTTGCCTGGAACGCCTGCTGGATGGAGTGGTGGACTTAACTCTATTGACTTCGTACCATTTAAGAATACGCTGATTATTCACAATGGCGTTGACAAGCCTATCTCTATCAGTCGTTTGCTCGTTGTGACATATCTACAAGACTTGGCTACAGGGAGTAACGTCAATGTTCCAATCGGTAAGTATGGATGCGTCGTTAGCAACTACCATTGCATTGGCGGTATTCCCGCTACGCCAACTACCATATTCATCTCTTCTGTCGGAACAGCAGGTACATTCGTTGGGGATCCACCGCCTAACGATTCAATCTCTGTGGACGTTGGAGCCTTTGCACCTCAAGGCGCGCTCGACATTCGGGGGATTGCAGGGTTTCGGTCCAATCTTCTAGTCTTCTTTCAAGATCAAACGGTCATCGTCAGACTAGGGCAGTACAATGCCGCGGGTGTCCACACTCCGTTCTTTCCTGATACTATGCCAACGTTTGGTCTACTTGGACACAGATGCATCGCGCCAGTTGAAAACGATTTGCTTTTTGCTGGTCTTTCTGGCATGGCTAGTGCTCGTCGTAATCTTCTCAGTGTCTCAGGAACACTAGAAAGCCAAACACTTAGTGAGAGAATTGAGCCTCCATACAGAAAGACTATTGGACTAGTTACTGATGGCGATCAGCTTCGAAAGTGTTGGATGCTATACGATGCACTCTCACATGACATGCTCTTGTTCACTCCTGATGGGAGAGTTTTCGTTTATAGCTTTAGCACGAAGTTGAAGTACAGCGCGTGGTCTGAGTATGACTCAATTGGTGTACAGTGTGGGTGCAGGTCTTTCTTAGGTAGAGTGTTCTATGCTGATGGACTCCGTATCTTTCAGCACGGTAATGCTGTGTTTGCCAATGAGCAATATTATGCGGATCGTACAGAGGATAGAGACTTCAATTGGGCTAATAGTACAAGTTATGTAGTTGGAGATATTGCTCGTGATACAATTCTAGATCAAAGCTATGTCTGTACATTAGGACACACGAGCAGTGCTGCCGGTACGTTTGAGAATGATCGACTGACGCATCAACCTAGATGGACACAATTCTTTGGTAACAATATCTCGTTTGAACTTGAGCTTCCGTGGCTTGACAGCAAAGACCCTATGAAGATTAAGTTCTTACGCTTCCTCAATATGGCAACTAAAGGTGATGCAGCATTCACGGTGGACGCATATGTGGATAACTTGTACAAAGCCGCAGATGGTACGGTCTTGTTTCAGCCGTCCCTATCGATGGACTTCATCGGAAACGAGGCAGCAGGGTTTGGCTATGCTCCAGGACATTTTTCTAGTCCATCGCATGGTGAAGGTCCATATGGAGGTGGAAGGCGGAGTGGTGATCCAAGGCTCTATAAGTATCCGGTTAAATTCAAGACTTTGAAGATAATCGTGAGAGGTGTGCGAGGTGGAAATCTTGAAATCGTGAATATGTCCTTCTTATATTCGCGTGGAAAATATAAGCGTTGATGTGTGAGTCACACAAGTCGGGAGAGAGTCAATGACTCTTAGCTATACGCTTCATTTGAAACTGGCTGTACCTGACTTCCTGTCAGAGCCTTGGCATGCTGAGTTTGCGCAGGCCATGGACTCGATCGATCAGGCTATCTTCAACGCACTTATCTCACAGACTACTACACTGTGGCTAAACAGCACAGCTTACGTTGTAGGTAATGTCGTTATTGATCCACAGACCGGTACACTTTGGACTGTAGCTGTTGCTCATACAACGGCTGCAAGTCCAACGCTATTCGCAGCGTTTAAGGCTGCCAACCCTACATTCTACACAAGTTTCACTCTTACACTTGCTACACAGGCTGAGGCTGAGGCAGGTATTGAGAACACGAAGTATATGTCTGCACTTCGTGTTGCTCAAGCCATTCTTGCTCAGAGTCCTATCCCTGGTATTGCATCACAGGCACAGGCAGCGGCTGGTATCGACAATACGACCATGATGACTCCTCTACGAACAGCACAATCAATTGCCGTTCGTGTGACTGCCGCGCCTACTGGACGGTTGACACTTACAAGTCTTACTCCAATTCTAACTGCTAATGTCAGTGCTGCAACACTGATCTACTACACTCCTTATATTGGACAGAATATACCACTATACAATGGTATCAACTTTGATGCCTCTGACTTCCTTGACGAGATCATGTGTCTGACAACTGATACAGCAAAGAATCCTGCTGCAATCGGTGTGAGTAAAGTTAATGATTGGTTTGTTTGGAATGACACCAATACTGTAACGATTACCATCGCTGCACCTGCTGTACTTTCGTACACTGCACACGGATTTCAGATAGGTCATCCTTTCCAGCTTACTACAACTGGAGCGCTTGCAACCGGACTCTTGCCTGATACAACATATTATGTGATTGCCGCAGGATTTGGTGCGAATTCGTTTCAATTCTCTCTGACACGAGGTGGCGCTGCGGTTAACACGTCTGGCACAGAGTCAGGAGTACACACACTTAATACACGGCGTCTCTGTCATGGACCAGACTGGACCAATGATACTACACGAAGTGCCGGAACTGCTCTAGTCCGTACACGAGGCTTCAACCTTAATGCTATAGCAATTACGAATGGTCCTGCAGCATTGCGAGGAACATACGTTGGAACTACTCGTAGTGACGTAGCGAACAAGTTGAATTTTGTTATAGGCGTTGCAGCCTCTGGTGGTTTGGGTTGTCTATTAAATGTGTGGAACGCATTTAATAGAGTTCAGACCATAGCAACAGTGACAGATAATGGTGTACCATATACTTATAGCTCTGCTACTGTTAGACAAGCTAGAGCCAGTGCAGGAAATCAAGTTAACTTCATAATCGGCTTAGCTGAGAATCCAGTTCTCGCTTGGGACGCTTGCACCATTGGTCTGGTTGCCGCTGCGGCTGCTGGTGTCTCTTATGGCCTTGGACTGAATCAGATTGTAGCGTACACACTGAACAAGAACTCAGTCATTAATCAAAACTTTGCTGCTACCGGCGCAAATGGTGGTGTGAACTCAGGAGCCATGCAACCAATTGCAGGATATAACTTCGTTGCGGCACTGCAGAACTCTGATGGGAATGCAAACACATTCGACTCGGTGCAAGCAGATACGCTAACTTGTCAAGTCAGCTGTTAGGTTGTGTGACTCACACAAGGAGATAGCCAAATGTCATGGCTCAGTGAACAAGTTAACCCTGGTGACTCCACAGCCACGGGTGCAGACCCTAGGACGTTCTCGCCTGCGTACTTCGCTTTTGTGAAGCAGTACAATCCGAAGGGCTACGAAAGCATTAAAGAGTGGGACCCTGTTTTCATAAACGAACAACAGGCTGCACAAGAGGCTGCGGCTTCTACTACGACTGCGGGTCAAACAGCCGCCGCTGTAGCAAGCAATCCACTTCCTGTCGTTAAGCCTGATAGTGAAATTCGTGCTGAGGCTCTTGGGAGGCTAAACTCGTCATTTGGTGGCGATCCCAATTCACTTATCCCTGGTAGCTTCGATGATGCGCCTATCTCGAATTACTTTACTGCGCAGCGTGGTAAGGCTCAGGACTATATTGGCAACCTGCTTAAGAGGGGAACGATTACTCAATCAGGGCAACAGGCAGGGTTACAGGCTCTTACAAACCAAGACCCTAAGGTTAGGACAAGGCTGAACGATGTAGGTAATGCTCTTCTCGAACAAGAGCGCGGTAAGGTTCGTGGCATCTATGGTGAAGGTGCAACCGCTGCGGGGTCGTTAAGTGGTGAAGGTGCATCGTTTGATCCTAACACATACCTTTCCAGGGCACAGTCAGATATCTCAGACTTCGGGAGTAGACTACCTGATGCAATTGCAGCCGGTGCTGGTGATAACTTGTTTGATACCGCTGGTTTAAGCGCCTCGACTGGTGCCGTGTCTGGATCACAGAACTTGGACTATGATCCATATGCGGTGCCTGGAGGTAAACTACAGAACGCACCAGTCAGCGCAGACGCCACGAAGCGTCGCACCACCGCAGTATTCTAGGAGGATATCATGTCTTGGCTTAGTGCAATGTTTGGCGGTGGTGGTGAAGACCCCGAAGCCGTGCGACAAAGGGCAGCAGGACAAGCCGCTGAGGCAACACGTATTGCACAGCAGCAAGCACAGCAACAACAGGACCAATTCGCGGCCTTGATGGCTACGCTCGCACCCGCTCCAACACCCGCGCCTGATCCTCGTATTGCACAGCGTGAGGATATGCGTACTGGTGCAACATCAGCGATCAACAATATCTTTGGCCCTGGATTTGAAAGCACTGCCGTTCCAAATACCATGGATGATGAGTTAGCTTCCGCAATCTATGGTGAGCAGCGAGGTAAAGCAGACGATTACATTAGCAGACTACTTAAACGTGGTGTAATCACAGATACTGGCGCAGCTGCTGCTAGTAAGAATCTAGACGATCAAGGTGCTCGCGTTCGTACTCAGTTACACGACTTAGGCGCAGGACTCTTAGAGGCAGAACGTGGTAAGCTTACTGGCATTGCTGACAAAGGACGAGAAGCTGCATCGACTGTAGATGTTGGACAGGCTTTTGATCCAAATGCTTATACAGGCATGTTCCAATCAGAACTCGGAGACTTCAACTCGAAGTTTGGTGATGCCTTTAGAGCAGGTGTTCCCGGTGACTTGTTCGATGTTGGTAGTCTCTCATCGATAGCTGGTGGTGCCCAAGGTGCAGGTAACAAGGCTTTCGATCCTAATGCGGTGACTGCGGGTGTGCTAGGTACTCCTGGCACTGAAACTTCATCAGACGAAGACCCACTTGCGCCACAGAAAAAGCGTACTACATCTGTATTCTAAAACTGTGTGACTCACACAGGAGAATAAAATGGACCCACTTTCAATGGCAATGGCGGCTGCTGGACTCATTTCCAGTATGTCGGGTAGAGCACAACAGACTGCCTCTGCTAGAGAGAACATGGCGAATCAACAAGCCATGCTTGCACAAGCTATTGCTCAGGCGAGACAGACTTCCGGCGATCGACTGAGAGTGGCAAGTGCGCCAAAAACAGATCAATTCGGGAACACAGTTTACTATGACCCAAACACCGGACAATGGCAGACTCGGTTCACTCCCGAGCAGCAAAGGCTCATCGACCAAGGGCAGCAGAGGCAAGAACGTACTAATCTTAGGGGAGCACAGGCTTCCGAGGATTATGGAACGCAACGCGCCGGCTATCTCTATGATCGCCCTCAATCCGAAGCCGAAAGCCGAGCAGAAATAGCACGACTGATTACACAGTCTCGTGGTGAAGGAGATCGCGCACTTCAAACTCTGGTTAATCGTTCTGAGTTGAGACAAAAAGGGAATATGCCTGTTATCAACACAGGCCCACTTGTGGGTTCAGACGCAGGGAAACGTCTAGCTGAGACTATGTTACAGGCGCGTTCTGCAGCACTCAACGAAACTGCACAACGTGAGCAGATGCATAGTTCTAGATACCTTCCTGCAATGGCTCAGTTCGAGAAGACTGCAAACACTGTGGCGCCGATTGATCCTACTGGACAACAGGCTGTTCAAATGGCGCAGCAAGGTAGCGCAGATGTCCAGAGTACCTATGGCGATCTTACGAAGGCCCTTATGTCTGCATATGGTGCTGGTAGCGGTGCGACTAACGCCGCCTCTGCGTCACTTGTTAAGGCGCAAGAGCCTGAGAAGCTTGGTCAATATGCTGCGTTGATTAGGTCTATGCAGCCTAACTCAGCACAGATCAAAGCGAACGCCGCGGCTAAGGGAGTTGAACCACAAGCATCAAGTACAACGTATGATTCAGGTTCTAGTGGCTCAACAGGGACAGCTACTTCTGGAACAATGCCTTCTCAATTCAACTTCCCACCTGGAGCATTTGACACACCTCCAGAATACACATACGATCGACCAGATCAAACTAGCTTCAACGATCGTTGGTTCTTCTAAGTTGTGTGACTCACACAGGAGATAAAAATGGCAGACCCTCGACAAGCTTTGATTCAACAGATGATGCAGACTCAGAAAGGAAGTCCTGATCTTCCTGGGCGTGGGGCTATTCAAGAATTTCAACAAAATCCTACTGATAGCACTATCATGCAATTCCTCAATCAGTTTGGGGAAGCTAGGGCAAACAATCCTACTGGTCCCAGGCCAGGAGAAATCCCTATGCCTCGTCCACGTATGCCTGACATGCAACCTGACGTAATGGGTCCAACTGGCATGTCTCCTATGGCTCCAGGTGGACTTAGGACTCAGGACGTTATGCGCAATCTTAAAGACCCGTGGGAAGGTGGTGGATACGAAGCTGTACAGGGAGTTCAAGGGCCTGATTATAATCCGCCGAACGAAGCTACAGATGAGCAGATGCTTGATAGCGTACACAGTCAGATGGGTGGTGGTGATTGGGAAGGTGAAGATGCACCAACTGAGACTGATATTGATAACTTGATGCGTGAGCAGAATGTCCCTGGTCGATCTGAGATGACGGACTCATTCATCAATCACTTTGGTCAGGATGCCTACGATCAAATCATGGACAAGTACGGAGACTATGATAAGGGTGGCAAGTTCCGTGGTTCTCGTACTGCTTCTGAGGTAAACGATCCTGACGATGATGGAGATTAATAATGCCTGATCCTCTTGCGACACTGACTAATGCCATGAAGGCTCCACGTCAGTCAAGTGATCCACAAGACCTTATCGACCAGCTAGTTGCGGCTGCTCCTAACTTCGCTAATAATCCAGTCATAGATCAAATGACTGCAACCGCAGAACGTAGCAGACCAGAGACTGTAGATGACTTCATCAAGCGTACAATGGAAGCACAGGCAAGATGAGATACCCTCCACAGGACCCAAGATATGTTGATCCTACAGAAGCCGAAGACCCTGTGGAAACGGGTATAGGCCCTGATCCTCGACAAACATATATTGAGCAAAAACTTCTAATGAATGACACAATGAAGCAAGCAGATGAAAGCTTTAACATGCCATCAAATATGAGCGTGGATGATTACATAAAAGCAATCATACAGAAGTACAATATCCAATAACTCTTGTGTGAGATCGGTGATCTAATCTAACCTTACTCTTGTGTGAGTCACACAAATGCTCTTATCCGAAGAAGACTTAGCGCGAATCTTTCAACAGCGCATTGACGAAGAGGAGGCCGCAACTGGTGAGCGGTCCCTTTTGCGCGATCAGCCTGCGCCTACAATCACTCCAAACGTACTAGATGAAATTCCTGGCTTTACTCGTCAAGGTGAGCCAGATGCACCATATTATACACCGTCAAAAGAATATGTGCCTCCCGATCAAACGGCTCAGGCACCTTCTCCTGCACAGGAGTTAGAGACACTAGCTCCAAAAGAACCTGATCCCGAAGCAGCACTACGAGAACTTATTCCAGATGCTTTTGAACGCGCAGCACAAACACAACGCCGCTTCGCTACAAGTGGAGGCCGTGAGGAAGGCACTGCAACGAAGTTAATCGAGACTGGTGCGCCTAAAGCATATCAGGCACTTGACAAACTCGCAAAGGACATAACAGAGCAATCACAATCCGCTGCAATGGGTGATGATTACAATGCCAAGCCTGTTGTCGATGCTGCACAAATGGCTCTCCCTGGTAAGGGTGCATTGCTATTAGGTGGTGGCTTACTTGCGGCTGAACTAAATGCTAAGAAAGGCACCCCTCTATCTGATACACCAAAAGAACTCGCTGACTTGTTAATCCCTCCAGCAGAGGCTAAGACGGATCAAGAGAAACTAATCGACGCTGCACGCAAACGTCTTGCGCCTGGAGAAGCACCTCCTGACGCAGCGGAGCAACTTCGTCAACTTGGTCAAGGTCGCGTTGGAGGTGAGGCTCCCACAGTTGATAACGCTCCTATCAATGCACCAAAACTGCCTCGTGCTCCTAAGCAGCGGTCTAAAGAAACTCCAGAGCAATTCGCTGTACGTTATAATGCATATTTAGAGGAGAAAAAGAAATACTACAGCACGTTCACACCAACAGCGACACGAATCATTCAGTCTGTAGGCGGTCCATATAAGGTCGATTCTAACGATACCGCGAATTGGGCTGCTGGCGCTGCTCTAATCAGTGCAGGCATGATCCTTGCGCCTCGTGTATTCAGAGCATTCAAATCTACTGTTACTGCACCTCCACGTAGTCTCAAGGATGCATTGACACTACAGCCTGGAGTGTTTGGTGAGCAAGTTGGTCAGGGCATTAACATCTTTGGTCCTCGTGCTGTACGCGATGCCGCGCCTGGAACAATGTCATACACCACACCTAAGACCTTGCTAAGATCAGCGGATGACATCAACCAAGTAGTGCTTGAACAAGGTAGAAAAGTTGGAATCGTCCCCGCTGTACAAGGGAGGCTAGAGAACACATTCGCCATCTATACAAGGGCAAACTCACGACACTTAGTTGAGAGCGCGACTGAAACTGGACGCATGGAGACACCAGCGTTTCGGTTCAATGCACCTATGTCTCTAGCTGAGATGCAGCGTACATTCACACCTCAGATGAAGGAATACATTGTACAACTCGACACATTCGAGCAACTTGTCGAGCGTTCTCGTATGGCACCATTTCGACCAGGGCCAAACAATCCAAATCCTGGACTTCCTGTAATCGCTGGTCACACTACACAAACACTCGCTCCTGTTATCCGCGCTATGGAACAGGCACATCCAGAGGTTCGTGATGCCGCTCGCGCATGGGAAGCTTGGAATAGGGAACGTCGTAGGTTCAACGCAAATGGTGAATACGCTGTTATTGAGAGAAACAATCCTAATGCGAATCCTGCGACGCCTAATCGCAGTCAATCGTACATGAACGCTCAACGTAGATACGAAATTCCATGGCTTAGAGGGGAGCAGAACCGAGGCATTGACATTGCCGAGCGTATTGAGAGACAAGACCCTATACAGATGCAGTCACGCTACTCGAAGATCAGACTAAAAGAGCGTCTGAACAATGAGGCTGTCGGTCAGTATGTTGATGCGATGCGTCAAGCACAGCCTGGAACGTTTGTTCGTCTTGGTCAAAGTGAGAGAGAGGCCCTAGAAATTCTAGGTGAGAACCCTCACTGGAGAGAGAATGTTGTCAAGTTCTATCGTCGTGGAAAGAGAGAATACTACACAACTGATCCAACTATCGCAGATGCGCTTAAGATGGACCCCTATGTCATAACAAGCCAAGCAGGGCAAATCATCTATGCTGCAAAGCGTATGGTCGAATGGGGCTCAACTGGTCTTGGCGCGCCATTCTTCGCACCAACAAGCATGACTCGCAATTACTTCATTGGCAAAATGAGTGCAGATGCAGGTTATCGTAGTCCTGGTGTATTACGAACTCTCGCTGCAATCCCACAGCAACTAGGACCACTTACTGCGCGTGCTATCTCTATGAGTATGGAGGCTGGTAGTGGTGGCAAGATGAACTCATTTGCTGGTGAAGCATGGGCTCAATCACTTGCTCAGAGAATGGCTGGTCACTATAATCAAAGCCTATACGCACAAATGCAGCGCGTTGGTTCAACTAGAGGCAGCATTCTCGAACATGAGAATATGTCTGTAGGATTGAATAATCTCAAGCGCGCAGTTAGTGAATACCAAGGACCGTTCAAGGCATGGTTGAACGGATACAAGAACCTAATGGAGTCTCTACACAATGCTACTGGCTATGCCTATGCTCGTAAAAATCTAGGTGTTGATACACTTCCACAAGTTGCGTCAAGAGCCAGAGCACTCACAGGTGATCCACGCAAAACAGGACAATACTACTTCAAAGATACTATGGGAGTTAACCTTCCAATTCGATACGAACGCGGTGGTAGTGTGACTCACACAATAGGTGATATGCTTACTCGCCCCTATCTGGTTGCGAATGAGGTGTTAGGTCGTACAGCAACTCCATGGTTCAATCCTACGCAACAAGGTATCAAGCGTATTGGTGAAGCATACTTAGAGAACCCTGCTAAGTTCGTAATGCGTGGATGGATGTACGCCGCATCACCTGCTGCTGGTTTGTATATGTACACTCACGCACTTGGCAACGATCCCAACGGTCGAAGCTATATTGACTACGCAATGAGAGGACGCGGCTCATATCCTACACAAATGAACTTCTATATTCCCATCCCAGGGCGTCCTGCTGAGGATGGAATCGAAGTGCCTTTCTTCCATGAACTCGCTCCCGTGAAACGTCTCATGGAAGTTGGTATGGACCATATGTTCCGTCACTCTCAGAACACTCTACGAGATGACTTCTGGAAAGCAGCAAACGCCTTTATGGACACAGCAATTGTGCCTCCACTGCCTCCAGTAGTGGGTGCTCCTATGGCTATATTTGGCATCAACCCCCCTATGGGTTTGCCTCTTGGTCCGTTTGGTGGTGAAGCTTATCCAATCAAGACTGATCCATTCGACCAACTTGGAGGTATGCCAGCAAACATTGAAGCGTTCGCTCGTGCTCTAGGTGGTGGTGTTGCAACGACTGTAGGTGCTGGCTACGCTGCATACACACAGACACCACAAGGCTTTATTGATGGACTCACGAATGCAGGTAAAGCCATGGGGCGTTCGATGGTCCAGCGCACACCATACCTGAGAGATGTGACAGGCATTCTATCACCTATGACTGGCAACACAGATACTCGAAAAGAGCTATTCGAGAAGCAGAGGGAGATCGATCAACTGCTCAAGTTCTATACAAAGTGGGGTAAGAACGAAGGCAACATCAATGTTAAGCCTGCAAGCACTGGTGGAGGCATAGCAGTAGATACTGGATACGGTTTAGGCCCTGTCTCAGCAGGCGGAAATCCTGGTCTTAAGCAACCTGATCCGACAAATCCCATATACGTCAAGTTTATGGAAGACGTATACAATCGCTTCAAACATGAGAGCCCAAACTACGTCAAAGGTGAAGACAAAGGTGGCATAGGCTTTCGCTCTCTATGGCGTAGGTACGGTGACGCATCTGAGGCTCTCAAGATGCTTAGACCAGTTAACGATGGAAACAATGTGACTTGGCAAAAGCAACTTAGCACACAGCCTGAGGTATTGAAAGAGCTGCAAGGGGCTAACGTTGATACAACTAACATACGCGAAGTCAGAAATTATTACCAGTATAAACAACTAGATGCCGCACGGGTGATCTTGAAAACCGTCCGTGCGGTTGAAGAAGACTTCTCTAATAACCCTGAGCTAATCAAGTTGAACGGAGGGAAGCCTTTTAAGCTTAAGGACATACAGCCCTATAGCAAACCTTTGGAGGAGAACCCTGAGTTCTTTGCTCCTCAAGTAGTCGATGAGGTATCAAAGAATTGGCAACGTCGTGGCGCTGACGACGGACCTTACTTCGTGCCAGCACCAGGACCATAGTTGTGTGACTCGGGTAGGCTTCTAATAAAATCTTGTGTGACTCACACATCTTGTAGTACATTACTGAGCACAAAGCAAATTGTCTGATAGAGTTGCTCTTCATCCTCATGTCTATCTTGGTTCTTCAACTTGATACGAACTCTATCTAACAAGTTTGTAAGGAGATCAATATCTGCCGCTTGAAGCTCAATAAGTCTGATCCAATGTCGCTGATGCATATGATCCTCCTAGACGTTGAGTTCATCTGTGGCTCGCCAAACTACAACCTTGGGACCATGAGTTGGTGTAGTAAATCGCTGCACCAACTCCTGTGCCCACCACGTTTCGAGTTGCATTATAACCTCCTCAGGAGGAGTCCTAGCAAACTTCTTAGTAATCTCACCCTGCTTTCGTCCTGTCGTACCTGCTTCAAGAAGATAGAGTCTAAGCTGATGCTCCCAATTGTACTTCAACTCTCCTGGCTTAAGCCTGCTCATAGCTCTACCACCTTCATGTGTGACCAACGATGCAACCCTTTAGGATTCTCAACAAACTGCTTCTTACCATTATCCCAAACTGTGGGATAACTCATCTTTAACTCAGCGGGGATAATCAACTTCTCAGGCTTATGCTTATACACGTCTTGGATCATTAGAGGTTCCTCAGCATGTCTCTTCATGATCTTCATACACGTCTTCGCATACTTTGGCGTCGTAATTGCAATCAAACTATCATGCACGTCAATCGCAACACGCGCATACATCTTATCAGGCCACTCATTATCCTCCTCGCTCTTATACCAAACGCGAGTGACTTTATCCCCAATGGTGGACTGTGGATAGAATGCGATAAGCGACTCCATTACCTCATCGTCGATCCGCTGAATAACCTTAAGCCTACGTCCCAATGCGTTGTAGACCTCACGATCGCGCTTGAAACATTTTTCCTCTTCGGCCCACCAGTACCTGAGTTCGGGCGTGATGGCATGATATACAGACCACGCCCTTGACGACTGATGAAACGGTAGACCAGTCACCTCAGCGAGTTTCCATTTTTCCATTCTATAATTGAGTCCGTGTCTGCATCGTTTTGCGATATAGCGTATAGTGGGCGATCCGTCTTCTGTGTGATCTTTGGTTGGTACATCCTCATATTTGACTTTGAACATTTCACTCGCCAGAGCCCTGTGGCAGTCATACTTACCGTCAATCCTGGCTTGCTCGAATTGCTCTTTCCACTTGGGGATATTCGCACGGTAAGCGACCACGCGCGCTTCTGCCTGAGAGAGATCAAAGTAACAAAACACACAGCCAGGGTCCGCAACAAACATACCACGAGCCCTAACCGGCTGGTTTTGCATATTGCCGCCTTCTCCGTAAATGAGCGCAGCACTAGAGAGTCGTCCAGGAGCTCTGGATACACCATACTGCTTGTACTCACATCGAAACCGACTGTCCTGAGATACCTTAGATTCAGCATATGTGCCACGGAATTTGTCCTCCGTCTTGAAGCGGTTCAAGCTTGCTATCATCTCTCTAGCAAGCGGTGATGTTCGCACGTCCTTTAGTATGTTTGCACGATTGGCTTCATCTGTGGATGTTCCTTTTCCATGCAGATGAAGTCGATTGAAGAACAACTCTTGCAGTTGTTGCCAAGAGCCAGGGTTAGGATTATAATCATCGTCGGCAGTAAGCTGGTGAACGTAATCAAGAAAATCAGCTTTAGCATTGTCCACGTCATAGTTCACCTGTTCGGTTACAACCTCTTTCACATCAGCATCAATCAACACACCATGCACAGAGGCACTAACAAGGTGTGGCTGTGCTCTCATAACGTGCTCATGAAAGAACTTCTCTTGACCTTGCGCCTTTAGCTCTTTCTCAAGCTTCTCATAGCAAGCATACGTGAGTGCAACGTCGGAGCAGTTGTAACGCCAATAACTATCGATATCGCCGCCCTCTTTCCACTTCTTACCCTCGTCCTTATAAAACGGATGATTGGTGTATTGTGATACCAAGAACGCCAAGCTATGCGGAAGTTGCGGGTAGAGAGTGTGATGCGCGAGTAGCGTGTCAAACCATATCTTGACTTGAAGACAGTCACGAAGCCATACGTGGTACGTGTCGAAGGAGCCATTTTGTGCAATAATTCTGTGTGACTCACACAAGTCCTGCAAGGCATTGAGAAGGTCCATCTCCTGTTGTATCGTGAAACGGTTGCGCTCCTTGTCTCTAAGATTGATGCAGATAGCACGATTCGCCTCATTTCCCAGGCCATAACACACTGTCTCCGTTGTGTTCATAGTCTCGATATCAAACGAGACTGGTTTTGTCGATCGCTCTAAGTCCCTGATAAAGGCGAGGGACTCTCTAAAGGTAGGATTAATGATTCTGGTAATGTCATGTCGAGCAAAGACGTTTCGATTGACACGATCGAGTTTAGAGCAGTCCATCTGAAAGATCGGCTCGTACTTAAGTTCACGCTGCGCATAGGCAGGATTAAATGCCGCGACAACTCGTCCCTTTCTACCGTTCGGAAGTTGTGTATCAATGACAGAACCCCTCCAATTGGTGATGCCGGTAGTTTGGAGAATAGCTTCAAGAGCGTAGTTCCCCATCGCGAATATAATTCTGACGTTTCTAAGCTGTTCAAGCTCCCAATTGAGCATCCCAATCCATCGGTCCAGTTCATCCCTGTGGACAATGTGGCGTTCGTTTCCTTTTCTTGAGAGGCTGATTTGTCGTTTGACCACGTTCGTAACGTAAACATTTGTCCGATTGATGCCGTACTTTCGAAGCGAATCCCACAGTAATTGACCCGCGCCACCAACGAATGGAAGTCGTTGAGGATGACGTAGTTCAGTTTCTCCAGGTCCTTCTCCGACAATGGCAATCTCGCTTGTGACTGGTCCATCTGAAAACACCTCCGTGTCAAGGTTCAACTCTAACGCCTGAGATACAAAGTCAGCATGTAGCTCAGCCCTCGTTAGTGTCGGAATGTCAATCTTATTGAGCATTGATGCGATCCTCGAACTTCTTCACAACCTTAACAAGCTTCATGATCGCTTTGGCTAGTCTCTCTTCGTTAGGCGTGACCTTACGACTCCAATACACAACTTGAGCCAGAGACGAAACTACGTTCAATTCCTCTGTAGCCTCCTCGCGAGTGACCATCATATCTTCCTCCTGTGTGAGTCACACAACATACGGTTTCATGGACATGCTCATAGCCCTCCGATCACTTATCAGCACAACCTGGTTCTTCGCTCTGGTCACTGCCGTATAGAAGTTCCTCTTATTCAACAACCATGCCTGAGCCTGATCCATACAATAGATAATCGTATCAAACTCAGACCCCTGAGCCTTGTGTGTCGTTACCGCATAGCCAAGCTCAAGCTGTTTGCGTGGATCATAATTAACGATATGACCAGCATAAGCATTGTAAGTTTTAATGCGCGGAGGGACGACAATACTCCGCCCACCAGTAACAACCCCAAGCTCACCAGCATCAGAGTCAACCCAATCAATGTAACCGAGTTCACCGTTGAACAGGTCAAGTTTGTAGTCATTTTTGATCCATATAAATTTGTCACTTGCACGCACTGCAAGCGGTGTCTCCTGTTTATTGAACCTATCTAATCTAAGCATAGGACCACGACTATTAAACCTCATCTGTATCGATGGATTAACTCTCATTGTACCTGCTCTACCCTTACGAGTAGGCATAATCACCTGGTGTGTCTGCTCTGTAAACTCTTTCGTGACAAATCCAATGAGTGTCCTTATAGGGTTCTCAGTGTAGATGATCTCAAACGTCGGTGATCGTATAGGCAATCTACCACTCAGGATACGCTGCGCATTAGCAATTAGCACGTCTCCGCTTCTATAGTTATACGTCAATTCAATGCTCGGTTGCTCTTTCAACATTGTAATAAACGGCGGTTTACCTTCCTCAACAGGTGGAAGCTGATTATTATCACCAAAAAACCTAATAACTCCACCTCTTGGAAGAGCGTCCATGATATACCTAAACAACTGAGGAGACACCATTGATGCTTCATCGACAATAATCACCCTCTGATCGAATGGATGCTCTTTATCACGCCTAGGCAACGTAGGATCAACGCCCTCCCCAAAGTCTTCATCCGGCATAGGAAACTCAAGCAACCTATGCACGGTCTTTGCTTTGATCCCTGTGAGTTCTTCAATTCGTTTCGCTGCTCGTCCAGTGGGGGCACACAAGGCGACAGTGATCTTTTGCCTGCGGAATTCGCGATAAATAGTGCCAAGTACGAGAGTCTTACCGACACCTGCGCCTCCCGTTACACATGCAATCGTGTTACCTAAATCGCAGCATAGATCGACTGCGCTCTCCTGCTCAGAACTAAGTTTGATCTCATCAGTCATATGAATTTCTTCATGCCTGGAGGAACGTGCGGATCAACTCTCTTATTCAACATCTCTTCGTGATCCGGTGTGTGACTCACACTAACCAATATCTTGTACACGACACTCTCTTTATCCTCAATATCAGCCGCATCAAGGTTGGTTCTCAACATGACAACCAACGCCACATCCGTCCTGTTCATCTCTCGCTTGAACCAATCCGTATCCGGTAGGTCCATCGTAAATAAGTCTCCTGGCTCAAGATCACACGCTAAACACTTCTCTAGTCTAACGAATGCCTTCTTCACTGGATTTGTCATGCTGTGTGCTCCGCCAGAACCTTACGTGCTGCCTGTATTACAATCATCCTGACGAACTGCGCAGTTGACAACATCATCGACTCCGCAGCCTTATCAAGATCGTTCTTATCATCCTCAGAACACCTAAAGATGCAAGTGTGAGGACCATTTCTAGCCGTTAGATCAACAAGGCTTACAGTGATATGTGTAGGCCGCGGTCGCATATCTTAATCCTTTCCAAAATGGCCTGTGTGAGTCACACAACTCACACAGGCCAACGCACTCTACTTACGCAGCCCGACCGCGAGCACGAGCAGGTGCCTTACCAGCGGGAGCAGGCTTACCACGAGCAGGGGCAGCCTTTGCTTCGGCAGCCTCTACCGCACTGATCTCTGCGCGCTCCTCACCAAGATACTTACCCATCTTGACAATAAGTCGAGCAGGACGGCCCATCCAATCGTTCGGATCGACCGTAGTTGTGTTCGAGTCAAGTCCCAGGGCCTCAACGAACTTCTTGAGGTTGAACAGCCCACGACGATCGGACCTACCCTTCGGAATCATCACTCGATTCCAAAACAGAACCGCTCCATCTTCGTACTGCTCTGCAATGTCCGCAGGCAGTTCGTCTGGAGGGATACGGAACTGAATGGCAAAGTAATTGTTGCCCTTGCCAGACGTAGCATTCGTGACGTTCTGAACCTCACCGACGTACTTGCCTGGAGGAATTTCCTTCGGCTTCTCGGCGTCAGCAAGACTTCCTTCAAGTTCGATAATGCCGATTGGTTCGTCAGAATCTTCAACCATCTTCTTGCTCCATTGCGGGACGTGATCAGCCGTGGGCCGCGATTGTTGTAATTCCCCTGATCGGGAATACGAATTAGCGATACAGACGACTGATCTGATACTCCAACTGATCAGTAGCCGTACATACATGGCACCATGCCTGAGCTACAGTCTCAGGAGGACGGTCAATTGTTGTGCCGACTGGATTCTTCTCAGGTATTGGACCATCCAGCATATCAACAGCATTCCTAACTCTGCTCGTCATCTGGAGTAATCGCTGCGCCAATTCCATATATACACTAAGCTGCGCAGTAAAGACGGAAACCATGTGTTCATTTGCGTTGCCGTTCCCTGGAGCACCTGCTCTACTGACACGATCCGAGGACCGCGGTATGTAGCGTTCATCTTCCGATTGCTCTTGACTACCCATTTCACTCTCCTCTGTTGTGTGACTCACACTAGAACCCTCAGAACGGAATTTCGTCATCAAAGTTATCTGGCCTAGCGTATGCAGGCGGACCAAGATGAATCTTTGTATTTTCCTCTTTGGGAGCAATTGGGAACATACTAATAACAAAGTCCTGACCAGTTGGAACATTCACAAACGGGTTGAACTTTATACTAATATGCCCCTTCTCATTGTTCCAAGCTACACCAATCTCACCTGATTCGTTTGTGTTTTTATTGAGCGCACTGATGCGCCAATGGGGACGTTCTGCCATAGCTTCCTCCTTGTGTGATTCACACTAAAACCCTGTTGACTCACCGCGCTTCATCGGCTCTGGTGTCGGCTCGAAGTTCGGGAAACGCTTCTGTGCCTCTTTGAAACCCTCTATCTCTATAGTCTCTGCGAGTGCCTCAAGATGTGCAGCAAATGCAGGATTACCTGACTTCAAGATAGCCTCTACCGGAGGCTTACCATCAACTGTTACAGTCCCTCGTTGATCAGGTCTAATGCGCCGAGCAGACTCAAACAACTGCGCAGTCACCCAACACACACCCTCCATGAACGCCAACTTCTCACCTCGAACAGACACATCGTCCTGAGGAACCTTCACCTCTTTACCAGTCAATGTATTCTTCGCTAGGTTCGCTGTCACTTCACGATAATGAACACCAGCGCTTTTAGGACGTTGACACACTCTACAATAACCAGTCCTCGAATCCTGATCGTAAACGTGCCATTTGTTAGGATCAGTGGTCATTTCACCCTCCTCTCAGGTACAGGAATTTTATCACCACTATTCACCCATGCATCATAGAACGATGCTATAGTCATCTGTCCCTTATCTGGTGCATCTGCATCATACTTCAACTCAAACTCAGGAGCACCCTTACCAGAGAACATACGAGTCTTCATCGGTCTACGTTTCCTAGTCGGTCTAACTGCAAGCTTACGAGTGCCATTGTCTTCACTCAAATACCAAATCTCCGACAATCGCCAAGTGTTATTATTAACCAACTTACCACCTAACATGATTGTGATAAACTGTACTGTACCCTCAGCATCTAATACAGGATCAGCCTCATGCGCCGTCAGAATCAAATGCACACCATGCTTCGCCGTAACCCTAAGCAGACCAGTCAACACCTCTAACACAATTGCGTTACGTCCACCATATGCACTTAGCCCTGGAGCCTCCATCGTAGGTCTAAAGTTCCTACCTCCACCAAGACCCATACCTACCGCTTTCTGTAGCGCACGGAATGCAATCGCTGTAACTGAGTCACATATCACAGTCTCAATGCTCTCATTCTCTGATAGTAGTTGATCCAAACCAAACGGGTTATCATTCTGACAATACTTGAATAACTCCTCATAACCCATATCAGCCCAATTGGCGACGAGTACATCCTTTCTATGTCCCACCGACGCATGCTCCTGATCTCCAAAGGACAGCCACAGCTTCTCACCAGGGGCCGTCGCCGCTAAGGTAGTCTTCCCTACTCCAGCGGGACCCCATAAGAGTATGGCCATTCTCTTTGGGGTATCTGCCTGCCTCGTTATCTCTACTGGACCTAGACGCAGAACTGGTTTCTGGAACTTCACTACGGATGGCATTCTCGAACTCCTTGTGTGAGTCACACAACTCCTCGAATGGACTCTTAGTCAGCCACAGCCCGTTCACTCGGGGACGGATCGGCCCTGACCATAGACTCGTGAAACGCCACTTGCCGTCCGGCTGCTGTGTCCGAACAGAAACTGAGTAGTGAGCACGGGCGGAAGAAGCGACTACAAGAATGCGTGTACCTAGTCGCATGCTCAAAATCATCCTTGAACCTTTCATACGTTTCAGCATGCTCTCTAAGCCAAGTAGCCCAATGCTGAATAGCATCTTCTGTCCTCTCTATCGGCTCAAACGGATACACGTCTTCACCCCTATTCGCAGGCTTGATCCGCAACCCTGTCACTCTACTCCGCAATGTCCTAAACCCAAACACGCTCGTACTCGCAGCACAGTAGCCAGTAACTTGATGCCTCATATCAAATGAGTTTCTCCACGCGGTATCTATTCTAGCCGCAGTTTTATTCTCATCAAGGAAATACTCTTTTGTAGCTTCTTTTCTAATAAGACCATCAATCGTACCGACATACCTGTACTCGACATTATCTTCAAAAGTGAGAACAACATCAAACACTTGCTCAATCCCCACCATACACTTAGGATTCTTTTCATCTTCCACATAGATTGACCAATTCTCTAATCGAGGCAGTCTCTCATCAATATAGATGATCGTGCTCAACTCCATGTTAGTCATCGTTCGCACGTTGTCTTTCTCATCATCCTTCCATCCACTACTCGCTAATATCGCAAAGCACAACTCCATACACGACTCACGCTCGTCTGTGTGATTCACACAATAAGACCAACACTTCGACCATCTCTGCGCACCAAACAAACGCTTACCAACCTCGCGTGCATGCTCAGGCAACTTCTGCACATAATGCAACTGCCATATACGAACAGCACCAAACATCTCATGCATAACGCTACCAGCTTCCAGCGCCATCGACCTTGCTTCTGTCGGGTACTTCTTCTGATTGTGTACCACTCCCCACGTCGGGCACATGGCTAGGTCTTCTAGTCGGGAGTTTGAGTACGGATGCAAGGTCTTCTTCTGTGCCGGTGACGTAGCCTGCACTGACATCAACCTCGGGCGCTTCACTGACTTCAACCTGCTCTCCGATCTCGCTCGTGTCGGGATCGGGCTTAGTGGCATTCGCGGTAGAGTGGGCATTGAGATACTCCAATAGTTCAGACTTCATCGTGAGCACAATTGTGAAGAACGCCTCTTGGTTCAGTTTAGGAAACGCCTTACCAAGTTCAGCCCTCAACCTAAACTCAGCCTCATAGAGTGCAGCCTCCCACTCACTCTCAAAAAACGTACCATCCTCAGTTACGAACCCCTGTGTCTGTTTCATCTGCTGATCTTCCCACAGTAAAAGCACTGCCAGAATGTACCTTGTCGATCATAATCAATCCTGCCTCCACATCCTCCCCACCAACAGATCAGCCACCGTCTAATTATTATGTTCATTTTGTATCCTATCTAGGGTGACTATCGTATCCTTTATGTCTACAGCCATAATAGCTAGCTGTTTAACTGCCTTCATTACATTACGATCACCCTCTGCATAGCACATACGAGCTACCATACCAATTATCGCAGATGCAAACACATTAGGATCACTCTTTTCTAACTTCGCTCCAAAATACTTCAATAACTTAAGCGCCTCTTTGTGCTCAGCGGGTGAAAGAGTTGTCATGGCTTGTTCTCCAGAGCGGCTTTGCAATATGGACAATCGTTAGCGTTGTGATGGTTGTCGCCAAGATTGGAATACGCCAGCAGTTTTAGCCGCTCGATTTCGGCGCGCAGTTCACGTACCTTCGATGTGTCTGGATGTTCACTGTCGTCCCATATGTCAGTGGCTTCGGCCATGACTAATTATCCTCAGGATCGTTGCGCACACTATGCACATCCACACCATTCGATCTACCTTCCATAAGAGCCCTCACCTGCTCTAACGTCTGACCATGCAAGTTCGTGACGCCCTCAAGAGTGTTCGCTAGGTTCAGACAGATATTCATAAGCTTATCCATCTCTTTGCTGAATGTACTCTGCACTTCATAGAAGTGACTCAACAAATACTTAGTCTCTTCGTCAAGGTGACAACTCTCAAGTCGTCTGGTGAACTCATTGAACTGCATGACTACATTCTCCTCATCACCGGTTCATCTTTAGCCAGCTTATTAATAAGCTTACGAACACTATGCCTTATGCCTTCCAAGTTCGATAGTGTCTTACCTGCTCTTTGTCTTTCTATCTCCTGTACCATCTGATCTAGTATGTCCACAATCTGTTGATTGAACTCTCGCTGATCTATCATTGTGTGACTCACACATCATTCGGTGTCATAATCTTGCATCACACCGATCTCATCTTTAAGCACCTGGATCGATACAACACGCTCCTCACATTTATAGATCGCACGCTCGCATCGTTCCAGTTCCTTTGCCAGCATCACGTAATGCTCTTTCAACTTCCTCTGTGCCTTGTCCTTCTCAGCCTCAAGCTTCAACGCCTCACCCGCAACGAACTCCATAGCACAGACAATGCGGCGAGCCCGAACAGCGTCAATATGCTGCTCAAGCTCCTCCACAGTCATCTCCTCAAGCGTTGGCTGTAGTACGAGTTCCGGCATAACTAAAGTCCCATTCCTGAAATAAGAAGTCAATGCATACATACTCATCTCTGGATACAGTGTGCGCTGGTGTAGGTGGTCCTATATTCCCACCATGCTCTCGGAAACCGTGTGACTTTAGAAAGTCTAATGGCCCATGAATATCTGAGTCACCGAACCACTTAAGCATCTGATCGTACAGATCATCGGTTGCTGATGGCATGACTAGCTCCTCTCGATGATCTTGTACATTACCATAGGCTTAGTCGGCACCTTAGCCTCGTTAATCATCTCTTTAGACGCACTCGTCGGAACCTTCCATCTGCTCTTAGCTAACAACACAGCCAGAGCCTCACCACTGAACCTCTTCACTGGCTGTGTCGCTTTTACAGTACCAACAAAGCTAGGTGAGAACCCAAACTCCGTCTCAGTTCCCTCAATAACATCATCAGGCAATATCCCTTCCTTCTCAAGTGCCGTCCATGCAGCCTCTGACTTCGCCTTAGCATAACGCTCCACCTCATCCCAAAGATACGCTTCACCAAGCAGCCTCCCCTGGTTATGCTTCTCATCTGGATTGATTGTACCATTCATACCAAGTCTGCTCAGAGCCTTGGCTATTGCTACTTTGTAAGACATGACGTGGCAGCCTTCTAATGTAAGGGGCTGAGGAACGACTAGGCCCTCATTTAACTGTTATAGTCATAGACCCCAAGTTGTGTGAGTCAAACAACTCTATGCGAAGCCTCTAGGCTTAAACTCTGTGCTTGGAGTCACGGCACCCTTTCCGGCTCCAATGGCACCTCTTCTGGCTTGTGCTGCGGCAATGGCTTCGCTGGCTC
>Ga0193697_1000045_pt1 | contig 44712 bp, 28 predicted proteins | sample L3m2metaG_FD_145073 | JGI IMG/M metagenome (GOLD analysis project Ga0193697, IMG submission 145073) | Soil microbial communities from a riparian zone of the East river system, Colorado, United States - L3m2 | ecosystem: Environmental > Terrestrial > Soil > Riparian zone | place: USA: East River...
GACGATCGGAGGATTGTCGGCGCCGGGCGCCGTTAATGCAGCGGCTTGCAATGTCACATTGGCCGTTGCATCTCGTGGAGAAACGAGAATCCAGCGGATGATCAGGTGTTGGCTCGGTGAATCGGCGGCGTAATCGATTGTGTAAACCCGCCCCTCCCCGTTACGAATGTTCATTAAGGTCGCATTTGTGTATCCGGGCGCGCTCCCGTCGCTTAGAAATGCCTCGAAGCGTCCGAGACCCGCAAACACACCGACATAAACCTTCAAAATGCGAGTTGTCGTATCAGCAGGGACTTCAAAGCGAAAACCGGATCCAATCGTGGGAGTTCCGTACGCCCACACCCCTGTGATAGTGTTTGTGATCGCGGGTTCGGGCCAGCCATCGTACCAAGTGTATCCATTGAAGTTGTCGGCATACTGATAAATGTAGGCGAAACCGTTCGACGCATCCTGCAGGATGAAGTCCCCGATCAACGGCGGCACACCCGCTTTGCGATTCAAACTGCTCTCCGTGTAAAGCCCCCAATGGACCCAGTCCAATGCCCCTTCCAATGTCAGATCTACAACCGAACCCTCTGGTACCCCGGCGAAAGTGGCTGACAAAGTGCCGCCGTGCGCCCGTATCAAACCCAGGACGAGCGCAACGGCACAAACAAGGATTCTGGCTAACATGATCTGCTGGTGGAGAGTTGAGACTTGAGCGCTTTGGTACTTCAGTGTTTCGCTATCGACTATTCCGTGAAACTTCTACGGCAATTCACCACCTCACTGCTTCCACATGCCAGTCGAAGAAGAGTTGATTACGTACTGAACCATGCACAGGTTTGTTTGGCAGATCACTCCACCAGGAAATCGACGGGTTTAGACTCGGCAGCGATTGGTCGACATCGGTGATCGCGAAAATGCTCGCAATTCCCGGATTGTTATCAAATGCGATGATTTTTAGCGGCTCCGCCTGAGGCGGCAGCGGATATCCAAACGGCGGAACTCTGTTGAGCGGGTTCGGATCGATGTCGTCATTGAGCAGATAAACCTTTCTGCCGATTAGCGAGGTCAGGCCTGGGGCTTCTTTCTCATAGCCCGGACAAACGAATATTCTGGGAACGACGGTTCTGGGCGAAGGCTCGGGCTGGCCGAGGTAAGTCGCGATGTAATAAATGAGTTCCTGGCTGGAAGTGTCATCATAACTGGCACGAGCACCAGCAACGCATGGCCCGGGAAGATAATCCTCGTGGTCATTGGCGTAGGTTTGGATCGCAATGCCAACCTGCTTCAGATTGTTTACGCAAACGATCCGTTGCGCTTTTCTTTTGGCCTGGGACAAGACCGGTAATAACAGACTGGCCAAAATCGCGATCACAGCAATGACCACGAGAAGTTCGATGAGGGTAAAACCCAACACGCGCTTACTACAATTTGCCTGAGAATATGGTTTCATACGACTTAAACCACCAGCTTTCAGGAGCATTGCATTAAATCTCAAAATGGCGGTGGGTTGCAACATTTATTTGGTGATTACCCGGCTGTTTGTTAAAAGCGGGGATGCGCTTTGTGCATAGGCATGTTCACGTGCTGTTCGTCGTCGCCGTCCTCGTGCTAAGCAGTGTGCTGGTAATCCGCCAGGTGCTTGCAAACCAATCGGCGCACGTCGAGGCGCGCGAGGATTTTATTGTCCTGCATCAGCGAGGCCACCTCAAGATCGCCGAACACCGTTATCAGTTGCTGATCCAGTCATTGCCCAAGCTCTCGGAAGGCGAACTCTGGAACGATTTCCAGCGCACCGCCATGATCGTCGACTTGAAAACTCCGCAGTTGGACAATCTAATCTGGAAATATCACGTCAGCGTAAAGAACGAACTCGATAAGCGCATCGAACGCCGCGTTGAACAGGCGATCGAGCGTGCGGAACAAAAGTGAGCTCCATGCCGGCGGAGACAATGCAACGCATCACGGTCGACGGAAAATTTTTTCGATCCGGTGAGAAAAAGTTTTATATCAAGGGTGTCACCTACGGACCTTTCGCTCCGAACGAGCAAAAAGAGTCATTCCCTTCTCGCGAACAAACACAACGCGACCTAAAGCAGATCGTCGAACTGGGCGCTAATGTCCTGCGCCTCTATTACGTTCCCCCAGAATGGCTGCTCGATCTGGCGGCGCAGCACGGCCTGCGGCTGCTGATCGATATCCCATGGCCCAGGCATCTCTGCTTTCTCGATTCCGACGCCTTAAGACAAGAGGCGCGCAAAATGGTGCGCGATGCCCTGATTGCCACCAAAGGCCATCCGGCCGTTTTCGCTTACAGCGTGGTCAACGAAATTTCCGCGGAGATCGTGCGCTGGAGCGGCGTCGCCAAAGTCGAACGTTTCATCGATGAACTGATCGATATCGCGAAAGCCATTGATGCAGACTGCCTTTGCACCTTCACGTCGTACCCGCCGACGGAGTTTCTTCAATCGCGCAACGCCGACTTTATCTGCTTCAATGTTTATCTGCACGCGCGCGCTGCTCTGAAAGCTTACCTGCATCGTCTGCAAACACTGGCTGATAGCAAGCCGCTCGTCCTTGGAGAATTTGGCATGGACTCCGTCCGCGAAGGTGAGGATCGAAAGTCCGAGTTCCTGAAATGGCAAATTGAATCAGCTTTTCGCACCGGACTGGCCGGCACGGTCGTCTTCAGCTATACGGACGACTGGTTCCGCGGGGGCATGCAGATCGAGGACTGGGCATTTGGTCTAACGACGCGCGACCGCCTTCCGAAACAATCTTTCTATGTCGTGCAGGAGCAATATCGATCCGCTCCTTATTTTAAGCTTCCGAAGTACCAAAAGGTTTCCGTCGTGGTCGCAACCTACAACGGCCGGCGCACACTTGAGACCTGCCTCAGGTCTTTGACGCAGCTCAATTATCCCGATTACGAAGTCATCGTGATTGATGACGGCTCGACGGATGCCACGGCGGAGATAGTCAGGAAATTCGCAAACGTCCGTTATTTACACCAGGAAAATAGCGGCCTGTCTGCCGCGCGAAACGCAGGCATCGCCGCGGCTTCCGGCGAAGTGGTTGCTTTCACTGACGATGACTGTCGCCCCGACGAAGACTGGCTCTATTACCTCGTCGGCGACCTGGTACAGAGCGAGTTTGTGGGGATTGGTGGCCACAACTTTCCACCGCCCGAGGATTCGTATGTCGCGGCGGCGGTGGCCGCAGCCCCGGGCGGGCCCGCTCACGTGATGCTCACCGACCGCGAAGCCGAGCACATCCCCGGCTGCAACATGGCCTTTTACAAATGGGTGCTCGACGAAGTCGGAGGCTTTGACCCGGTATTTCGAAAAGCGGGAGACGACGTTGACCTCTGTTGGCGCATCCAAAATCGAAATTACAAGATCGGTTTCTCTGCCGCGGGATTCGTCTGGCATTATCGCAGGTCAACTGTCCGCGCATATCTCAAGCAACAAGCGGGCTACGGCGAGGCTGAAGCGTTGCTGGCGCGCAAACATCCGGAATACTTCAACTCATTTGGAGGCGGGATTTGGAAGGGGCGAATCTATGCCCTCGGAAGGGCGGGCGTCGTAATCAGAGGCCCGGTGATTTATCACGGAGTTTTCGGCAGTGGCTTTTTCCAACGTATATATGCCCCGGAACCAGCGCTTCCGCTGATGATTTGCACCACTTTGCTTTATCACGTCGCTGTCAATCTGCCGTTGCTTGTTGCCAGCTTTTATCTCGATTTCCTGTGGCCGGTCACGACTGTGAGCATCGCAATGTCGACCGCCGTCTGCGTGCTGGCAGCTGCACAAGCGGCGCTGCTGAAATCCAAGGATCGGTTTTGGTCACGGCCTCTCGTTGCGGTCTTGTTTTTCCTGCAACCCATTGTGCGCGGTTGGAGCCGCCTTAAAGTCCGTTTGAATCTCCAACTGGCTCCGCCGGGCACGCCCGTGGAACTCGATCGTGCCCTCGACACAAGTTCGCCATCCGAGGCGGCCGTCTTTTGGTCGAGTGGCGGTGTGGACCGTTACGAGTTTCTCCGTCATACGCAGGAGAAAGTTCAGAACCGGAAATGGCCGATGCGCGTTGATTCCGGATGGGCAACACACGATCTTGAGATCCTTGCCAGTCCGTGGAACCGAGTACGCCTCATAACCGTCACGGAAGAACTGGAGCAGGGGCGAAAGACGATCCGCTGCCGGCTGGAAAGCCTGTGGTCACCGCGGGCCCGGCTGCTGTTTGGTGCTGTGTTGGTTCTCCTTGTCATTATCATTGCCATTTTCGCCGAACCTTTTCCCTGGATATGGATGCTCCTGACCGTGGTGCCACTTTTACATTGGTTCCTCGAAGAAGAAAGCAACGGCGTCCGGCACGCCACAGCCTTCCTACTGGAACAAGCCGCCAGCGACAAAGGTCTGATTAAGCTAAGCGACAAGGGGTTTGCGAGGCGTGCGAGGACATAGGGAAAATACACGGCGAGCAGATGGACAGGCCGAGATGCTTTCGGGAGACTCGGCCCTTAGTTCACTGAGAAGCAGTGTGCCAAAATTGGGGACGCATTTGAAACAGTCTCTAGTAAAAGAGTAGTAGGAAAATCTTGCCGGAGCGGGCGAAGAACCGAGGAGCGGATTCGGAGCGAGGTGCATCTCGCAGCCTCTGAATTTTTTGTCCACTACTGGCAAAGTGGATGAAACAGATTAGAGACATCGTCACCGAATGACTTGAGCCTTGTAAGATGCTGACAGTCCGCTACTTGCATCACACGACACTGGCGAGGTCAATGTCCAATAATGTCTTGGGTCAGCCGGACCTCTCGCATACATCGTCTGCGCGTGTCGGTGTTTTTGGAGCTGGTATTTGCTGGCATGCATGCAGAGTGACGACGCAATGGGCGTGTTGCCTTTCCTGATCCTCTGGAAGCCCGATCGGCATGCCCGAGCCGAGACACTTATCGTTTCGTTGCGACAAAGGCGTAGAAGCTCTCACCTGGAATCAGCTTCCTTTGTGTGATGTCGCAAAACCCCGCCTCATGCAATTGTGCAGCCATTTCAATTGTCGAAGGCAGCCGGCCGCAACCCTCAGTCATCGACGCCCAGAAATCGAGTAGACATGCGCCCGCTGCTCCGCCCTGGCAGCACGTCGTTAGCAACAATCGTCCTGTCGGCTTGAGGAAGTTTCGAATGTGGCGTAATACATCGACACGATGTTCGACGGGGAAATAATAGATGTTTTGATGAAGCGTCGCCAAATCGTAGAGAGGCTCAGCTTTCGTCTGCATAACGTCGCCCTCTTCGATGATAACCCGACCGTCTAGATTCCATTTCGAGATGTTCGCTGCGGCCAGTCTGGCCACATCAGATTGTAGTTCAAGTCCGAGCGCCATCAGGTCCGGATTCCATTCGGCTGCATAACGAATATAAGCCGCGGCGCCGCAGCCGATTTCAAAGAGGCGGAATGGGCCGCATTTCGGGACCAGCGGTTCCAGCACCTCATAAATGAATAGCTCCGAGACACGCGACGTTCGGGCGGTTAACGGCCCGCTTTGATCGGCAAGGGTGAATAGTTTCTGATTGTTCCCGTTGGCCGTGAATCGTGAGGGGCCTTGACTCACGAACGAACCGGCGAGCATCGCCGCCTCCTGGAGAATTGCGGCCACAGCATCATTTTCCGGCCTCAGCAGCGCTTTTGTGCGCCTGCGCCGTAACGTGTAGCCGTCCGGTCCCGAACGTAGCTCACCCAGCCCGACTCCAAGTCCAAGCCACGCTCGCAACCCCTCATGCATACAGGGTTTCAGACCTAAGTTGTCGGCCAGCGTCTGCATCGGCACAGGACCGGACACGAGCTTTCGAAATAATCCGCTCGATAGACCGCCTGCGATAAACGCCAGTCGATAGTGGGCGCGAGCTGCCAACGCGACCCAAACAAGCGATGCAAGTTGACCACTGCGGACCAAAGAAAAGGCGGTGCGAAGATTCATTTTGAAAGTTGGCAGCCAATGTTGGCTGCGACCCGCCCTTAAGCGAGCGAAATCGCCCTCGGGGATCCCGAGGCCGGAGCGGTCTGAACTTTCCTGACAAGCTTGAACGCCGAACCAACTGGTAACTTCAAACGTCTCGCTATTTCTCGAACGCCTAGACCCTGCCCAAGGAGCGTCCGCACTGCCTGCTCGTGCCGATACAGCGTCGCAGGTCTGCCTAGTTTAACACCCCTCGATTTAGCGGCCCGAAGCCCCGCCGAAACGCGGTCCTGAATAATCGATCTCTCAAACTCGGCGATTGCCATCAGGATGTTCAATTGCAGTTGGCTGGCAGGGTTCAGTCCGCTGGTGTCGATACCTTGACTCGGGCAAACCAACGCAACCTGGTGGCTTGTAAGTTCGCCGACGATTTGTGCCAGGTGTGGCAAGCTTCGGCCAAGCCGATCGAGTTGAAGCAGACGATTGCGTCCAGCTTGCCCCGGCGTACATCGCCCATCATTCGGTTAAGCCCGTCACGACTGAAACTCGCTCCGCTGATTGTATCGCAGTACTCAGCAACGTTGTTCCAGTTGCGTCGGCGGCAATACTCGTGGAGTTCGCAAAGTTGGCTATCGTGCGTTTGTTTGTCGGTGCTTACGCGGACGTAAATGGCGGCATTCATGGTGTTCAAAAATCTGATGTTTTGGGAACGGTGTTTAGGGGACTGTCGACACATGGAGAATACAGGGTTTTTATGGGTCTCATTTAGAGGGTATTTGTGAACACCCCGCCAACCTGAGTCAGCGGGGCGTTTGCGTTCCGTTAGGGTTCGGCTCCTTCTGGCATCTCAACAAAGTGCAGCGTGAGCGTACCAGGTTCGGGGCAGCGCACTTCTAGGCGATGCCCTGGCTTGAACCCGGCCAGCTCCAACCAGCGACCATGCAGGCGGATTTTCGGTTTAACAGGGTCAACCCAAGGATCCACTTCGATTTTGAGGGTCCGGGCGTTCACGCTGCCACCTCCAGTTCTTCGGCGGGCTGCGCGCACAGGATGAAGTCTGCTGCCTTTTGTGCCTGCGCCGCGGCATACACGACGAGTCGCCGATCATCCTTGAGCCGTTCCAACCATGATTGAATGTAGCTCGCTGAATTGTCGATCGTGCGCTCTACGATACCAGCTTGCCCGCACAGGAACGCCGCTCCCATCTCCGCGACTAGTTCCTCTTGAGAATAGGATTGCGAGCCAAACGAAGACCATTCCCCGTCTGTCCCACTGACCCCCTTACGATTCAGCCGCGATTCATGGCCCGTTGAGTGGGTTAATTCGTGAAAAAGTACTGAATAGTACTCCTCTGTGCTGCGAAACAATTCTGGTGCCGGCATTCCGACGAAATCGCCACCGGGAGAGTAAAAAGCGCGTTCCCACTTGTTCTCAATTGCTGGTCGCTTCGGCATCCCAGCGACGATGCGCTCAGCGTCTGCAATGGGCGTGTGTTCGCGCTTACTGCCGTTTATAGCAGGGATTCTGCCCTCCGGAATGCCCTCACACTGCGCAACGTTGAAAACGGAGTAACCACCGTAAAATATGGTGGAGGCGGCGGGAGTTGAAGGCAGTTTGATTTTCGACACCGTGCGCGGAGGTGCATGAACATTGATGATCTTGCGCGGCCGGTTTTTGAATCCGCGCACGACAATGCACTTCCCTGAAGTTTTTTGTCCCGTCTTGTCCCGTCTAAAGGGAGGGGGGAGGGGGTCGGGTTTTTATCGCCCAGTGGAAGGTCGGCGATGGATTCGGCTTCGGAAAGTTTTAGGGAAAAGGCTTTCCAAAAAATTTTAAAATCCAAAAGGGCTTTTCGGTTACCAGCCCCGGCAACATTTGCCCTACTACTCTTTTACTACTTTCGCTCAATTGACAGGCAATTGAGCGAAAGTGAAACAAGGATCGTGAACTGTCGCAGTCTGTGTGCCCTGGAAATTCTCGTTCCGCTGTTGGAAACGAGTTTGTACCCAAATTGGCGGCTGTGCTCGACTAAACTGCAATTCACTCAATACGCGACCGCGCTGCGAGGATGGCACACAAGTTGCACCATCGCCGCCACACCACAGGGTAACAACGGCGCCGACAGTCGCGGCGGTGATGTTTTCCTGACGGTAGAGTAGCGGACACGAAAAAGTTTGTCGTGAAACACGGATGTCAGGAAGCGACAAAGAGTCGCATCGGCAAAAGCCGAGCCATCTTTGCTCATAATCAAAAGGAATGGATGTGAGCAGTCGCCTGGATCGAAGGAGCGATTGGGAGAAACTGGCTGCGCAATGTGACTACCGCGTGGAGGAGCTGGCGCGCGTCTGCAAAGTATCGCGCCGGCAATTGTATCGTTTCTTTTTACTGCGTTTTGGAAAAAACCCGAAGCAATGGCTTAGCGATGTGCGCGCGAAGGCAGCTGCACAAGACATTGCTCGCGGAGAGCTGATGAAGACCGTCTCGAGCAATCTAAAATTCAAAGACCCGGCGAACTTTACGCGCTTCTATAAACGCTTGCAGGGAACAACCCCACACAAGTCAGGCCAAAAGAGCGGCGATGTCGCAAAGTGACAGGGAATGTCTCAAACGGACAAGAGATGTCTCATTTAGACAAGCACTTCTGCTTGTAGGAAATCCCTCGTAAACAAGAGACTCGTGGCTGTGAACCCTATGCCAGTCGCCGGACGGCGACGAACGAAAGGTCCTTCCATGAAATGCTCGCTCGCCCTTTTCTGCACCACCGCTTTTCTCTCCGCCGCCTCGCCAGAAACTACGCGAATCATCGATAGAGGACCCCACCACCGCACTTGGGAAATTGTTCGCGAGTGGGACGCTGGAGGCGATCGTCTGCGTACCACGAGCACTCTTGTTGAATTGGAAGGTGGCATGAACCGGCTCTCCGAAACTGGCGAATGGGTTCCCGCCAGTTCTCGAATTGAGCTTTTCCGCGATGGCGCCATCGTCCGCAACGCGCAGTTTCGCGCTATCTTTTCTCCCAGTTTGGCCCAGCCCGGCTCGATCGACATCGAAACGCCTGACCACCACCGCCTTGTAGGGCATCCGTTATGCCTTCTCCTTACCGAAGGAAACCAATCCGTAACGATCGCTGAAATCAAGGACTGCGCCGGCGAGGTGATCGGACCCAACCAGGATACGCTTCTGTTTCGCGACGCCTTCACCGATTTCAACATCGATCTCCAGTACCGCGTTCGCAAAAACGGAGTGAGCCAATGGCTAGTCCTCCACGAATCAATCGATCCCCGAGATTATGGCATGACCGACGCCGCTGTTCTGGAACTTCTCACAGAGTGGACCACTCTGCCCGCTGTTCGCCGTCGTGCGCGGGAATGGACGCCCGCTACGGCGGTGCAAAGCGCGTTGATCGATGAACGGATTGCCGTAGGAGCGATGGAATTCGTCACCGGCAAAGCGTTTTCTATTGGATCGCCTGACAACGGAGTCGCAGTCGCGAAAACGCTCGAAACATTCGAAGGCAACCGCGTCTGCTTGGTGGAAAAGGTGCCCGTCAAACTGATTAGGCCGGAACTGCAAAAACTTCCAAAGCCTCAGGCGGCCGTAAGACAAAACCGCGGCGGCCAAATGGCTGTGAAGCGCGGCACGAACCTGCCGCTGTTGCGTCAAGCCGCCATCAAGCCCAGGCCCATCCGTATGGCTGCGGTGCCTGCGCCTGTCGAGCCGGCGTTCGTTCTCGATTTCGAGCTCGCAACTTCCGTCTCATCGTTGAATTGGCGTGCAGATTCAACTTATTACATAAGCGGTCCCATCGCAGTAGTGACCAATGTATTTGAAGGCGGCTGCGTTATCAAAATTGCGCCCACAAATTCGGCGAAGCTCACGATCACCGGCCCGATTACCTGCTACACCACGGCATATAAACCAGTTGTCGTGACTGGTCGCGACGATGCCTCCATCGGCGAGCTGATCACGACCAACGATCTGAGCGGAAGCTATTACGCCGACACCGCTCTCGAACTCGATTACAACACCTCCGGCTTAATCTACACTCTCGAGAATTTCCGGCTGAGTCATGCACAAACCGCCGTCAAAGTAAACGGCGGCTACGGTCATTCGCTCAATCACTTCCAAATCGTTCATGCTGCCACGGCAGCTTCCATCCAGAGCGCCGACGTCAGCTTCCGAAACACTCTCGCCTACGATGTGGCCACCGCATTTAGCGGTTCCGGTGCGAACAGCGCCACCGGTCGATTGGAAAATGTCACCGTGACGTTGAGCACAAATTTCAATTTTGGCGGAAACTCCACACTGTTCCTCACGAATTCCCTTCTCGTCGGCGTCACGAATATCGGCAGTTACTCCGGTAACAACAATGCCGAGAATAGCGATCCGGCCGGAATTTTCGACAGGATCGGGGCAGGTTACGGGTATCTTGCCAGCACGAACACCGTCTGGCGAACTGCCGGAACCACAAACATCAACGCAAGTCTGCTCGCCGAACTCCGCAAGCGGACAACTTTCGCTCCAATGCTGCTGACAAATCGATTCACGCAGAACACCAATCTCAGCCGTATCATTTCTCTGGACACAAATGGGACTACGCTCGGTTATCACTATCCCGCTGCCGACTTCTTCAGCAGTTTTACTGTCACCAATGCAACGGCGACTCTCACGAACGGAGTAGTCCTTCTCGCCTTTGGCAGCGCTGGAATCACCTTGCACGATAACAGCACCTTGATCAGCGAGGGCACGCCGCTGCTCACGAACCGGAATCACATTGCCAGATTCAACGTAATTCAGGAGCAGTCCACAAATTGCGGCGGTGGTAGCGTGGTCAGCAACATCAGCGTCAAGGCCTACGCCTATGGCGCCAACGCTCCTGTCGCAAAGTTCCGCTTCACCGACTTCGACACGCTGAGCCAGGGCGGCTTCCACTTCTACGCGGAATCAAATTCTTTCCGTTTCGCCACCCTGTCGCTCCGCGATTGCGAATTCAACAGCGGCGCTGCCATTTTCGGCGGCTCTGAATCGTCCAAAGTCGGTCTCACCAACAATCTGTTTTATCGCGTCGACAGCGATCTCCTCTATTACCCGCAGGTTGTTGCCCGCAACAATCTTTGGTACGGCGGCTCCCTCTACGCCGACCGCCTCACCGTCGGCAACACATGGACCATCAAAGACAATAGCTTCGATCTGACGACGGTAAGCCAGGGCAGCGGCACCATCGATCATGGTTACAACGCCTACATCAATGCGAGCGGAACGTTCACTTCGACCAATGCAACCGATCTCGGTCTGACCACCTTGACTTACGAGACCGGCTCATTGAGCCGCTTCTATCAGCCAACGAACTCGGTCCTGATTGATCGCGGCAGCACGAACGCCGCCGTGGCTGGGCTTTACCACCATACCACGACAACGAATAGCACTCGGGAAGGCAGTGGCACACTCGACATCGGTTTCCATCTGATTGCGCTCGACGCCTTCGGCCAGCCCGTGGATTCCGACTACGATGGGAAGCCCGACTACCTCGTCGATCCTTCGGGAAACGGAATCGTCGAGCCGAACGAGGTCAATAATCTCAAACTTTGGCTTCGCGCTGACCTTGGCGTCACCACGAATGGAAGCGGCTATATCAGCACGTGGGCAGACCAGAGCGGAACCGGATCTGACGCCGTTCAGAGCACGGCGAATCTGAAGCCTCTTTTGACAACTAACGTACTCAATGGGCTTCCCGTCGCGAGCTTTTACACGACAAATTACTTCACGTTTTCGGCAAGTCCCTTTTCAGGGGCTACTCAAGCTGAGATGGTCATCGTCCTGAAAGCCCGAGCGGGATCGCCGAGTAATTGGCGCTGCTTGGCGAACTTTGGGAATGAGGGCACGTATTATCCTTCACCTTCCGGCAATATCTTTGACGCGTTCGGGAGCACCACCCTGCGCGATATGGGGGTTCCTTCTCAGGCTTTGGATCAGTTCAACGTTTATAGTGCTGCGTCATCTTCCAGCGAGTGGGCTGCTCGATTGAACGGGGTGCTTCAGTGCCGTGCCACCAATAACACTGTCTCCTTCCCAGGCAGTCCTACGTTGGGTGTTCGAACCAGCTTTTACTTTGATGGCGATATCTCGGAGCTACTCGTTTACAACCGCGTGCTCTCCCGCCAGGAGCGCGAAGCGCTGGGCAACTACCTAGCTGCAAAATATGCGCTGCTTGCCGCGCCTCCCGCTCCAACGAATCTGGTTGCTCAAGCCATTTCCTCGAATCAGGTGAGCTTGAGCTGGGGCGCTCCTCTGACCAACTCGGGAACCAGTTTTGTATTGGAACGCAAAACCAGTGGAGGCGCCTACGCGATCATTGCGCTGCTGGATAACGCAGCCTCTTACATCGACACAGGGCTGGTTGCGGGCACTCAGTACTTCTATCGCGTCAAAGCTCGAAACTACGCCGGAGATTCGGCGTACTCAAATGAAGCCGATGCCACCACACTTACCGACACCGTTTCGATGCCTTTGAACGAGCTGGTCCTGTGGCTCAAAGCCGATTCCGGTCACGCTGCCGTCAAGCTCAACACTTGGAGCGATCAATCCGGGCGTGGCAATCACGCGATTCAGATAACCAGCGCCAGTAGGCCGGACGTGGTAAACGCGGTCGTGAACGGCAGGCCGGTCGTTCGTTTCGACGCTGTTAATGACTACCTCTCGTTTCAGAACAACTTCGCCAGCGGCATGACTCAGGCCGAGATGTTCGTCGTCGTGAAAGCCGCCGTCGAGGTGCCGATTACGTGGCGTTGTCTGGCCAATTTTGGAAGCGACGGCACATACTATCCTTCTCCTGCTGGAAATATTGTGGACGTCTTCGGAACCCAAACGATCCGCGATATGGGGGATCCCTCTCAACCCCTCAATCAGTTCAACATTTACGATGCAGCTACGTCTTCCAGTGAGTGGGCAGCCCGATTGAACGGTGTGCTTCAGTACCGTGCGACCAATAATACCGTTTCTTTCCCAGGCAGTCCTACGTTGGGCGTCCGAAACAGCTTCCTCTTTGATGGCGATATTGCCGAGCTCCTCGTTTACAACCGAACATTGACCACAGAGGAGCGTGACAGCGTTGGTCGCTATTTGAATGGGCGATATGGCATGATCTCCGCGCCAGCCACGCCAACGAATTTGGTCGCCCAACCCCTCTCCTCCAATCAAGTGAGCCTGACTTGGAGCGCCTCCCTCACCAATTCGGTGACTACTTTTGTCGTGGAGCGCAAAACGAACGGAGGCAGTTACGGGATCGTCGCCACGTTGGACAACTCGGCCTCCTGCATCGACACCGGCTTGATACCTTCGACCCAGTACTTCTATCGCGTCAAAACCATGAACTATGCCGGGACTTCCGGCTACTCCACCGAAGCAGATGCCACAACGCTCACTGATAACATCTCACTGCCTTTATCCGAGATTGTGCTCTGGCTAAAAGGCGACTCCGGCCACGCCGCAGATAAGGCGAACATTTGGGCTGATCAATCAGGCAAAGGCAATCATGCTATGCAGATAACTTCTGCCAATCGGCCCGAAGTCGTTAACGGGGTGGTGAATGGTCGGCCGGTCGTACGCTTCGATGCGACCAATGACTGTTTTTCGTTTCAGAATAACTTTTTCAGCGGTGCAACGCAGGCGGAGATGTTCGTGGTTTTAAAGGCTCGCGTCGAGATACCGACTACGTGGCGCGCTCTGGGGAACTTTGGCGGTGATGGCAGCTATTATCCCTCGCCTGCTGGAAACATTGTCGACGGATTTGGAGCTCCAACCGCTTGGGATACCGGAGATGCGCCTCAACCCCTCAATCAATTCAACATATACAGCGTGGTGTCTTCTTCCACGGAATGGGCAGCTCGGCTCAACGGTGTAACGCGATACCGCACGACAAACAATATTACAGTCGCCTTTCCCGCGAGCCCGACTCTCGGTGTACGAACCATTTATCTCTTCGATGGCGATATTGCGGAACTGCTGGTTTACAATCGAGCGCTCGCAAGTGACGAACGCGACAGCGTAGGTCGATATCTCAATTATAAATACAATCTGATTACGAATGCGTCGGTGATTCCCGCGGGCCTCCTCGTCACTGGCATGTCCGCCACCCAGGTTGATATTTCCTGGACCAACGCTGTTTCTACGGTCGGGGCGAGCTACTACGTCGAACGGAAAGTCGGTGCGGGTGGCACATACAGCAAAATAGGCAACACGTGGGACAACGCCTTTTCAGACACAAATTGTCCTTCGTATACCAATTTCTATTACCGCGTCAGAGCGCAAAACTATTACACGAATTCGGATTACTCATCCGCAGTCTCTCCGCCATTTCTCGCCATCACAAATCCTCCGGCTGGTGCGCTCCTTTTTGTCGGCACGAACTACTCCGTTATCGCCGACGTTCAGGACAGCGATGGCTCTATCACTCAGGTCGTATTTTACGCAAACACCGATACGCTCACGACACTGACCAATAGCCCGTACTCGGTCACCTGGAGCAACCTCCTCTCGGCCTATCACAGCCTCAAGGCCAAAGCCTGGGACAACGCCGGCAATACCAGGATCGCAACCTTGATCGCCTTGCTTCGCTACGATTCCGACTCGGACGGTATCGACGATTTCACCGAGATTTTCAATGGCACGAATCCCTATCTCGCGGACACGGATGGCGACGGCGTGTCAGATGCGCTAGACGCCTTCCCACTTGATCCAAACAGGTCCTCAGTACCCGCTATAAATCCCTCAGACAATACGCCTCCAACAATATATCTGGACGAGCCACCTGAAGCGGTCCCCGTCCCATAGGCGAAACACTCAACTCTTTTTAAGCCATGAAAACCAATTCCTCCCTTTCAAAGAACGCGAGTCGCCCTCTACCCGCGCCTCTCCGCGCCATCAGTTGGATCGTCATTGCGACCCAGTTCCTCACGCCTTACACAAACGAAGTTAGTGCCGCAATGATCAGTGGAGCAGAACAACTGTTTCCACAACCAGTTGCAGCGGTTCCGTCCGAAAGCCAGCCTGCAACGGAGATCGCAGCGGCTCCGACTGAGATTAATCGAACTGTTCCGTCAGTGGAGCGGCCTCCGGTGCGCGCAATCTTCGCCGATCCACCTACCGAGGCCGAAATTTTCCGTGCCCGGATTTTCGGCGAGCCAATCGTACCCATGAGCAAGCCGAGCACCGCAGACGAAAATCGCGCTCTCGCTCAGGCGCTGCTCGCGTTTCTCGATCGCGCTAACAACGAAGACCTCGCCGGCCTGCTCGGCTTTCTTAGTCAATATCCGGATTCAACATGGCGCGCGTCGCTCCTTCTGAACCTCGGCATTCTTTATCGCAAGACCGGTTATTTCCGCAGGGCGCTCGCAGCATGGGAAGAAGCATGGAGACTCTCGAAGAGCGAAACCGAGCAAAAAGCTAAAGCGGTTGCCGACCTCGCCATTTCCGAACTCCTTGAACTCAATGCCCGCCTTGGTCGCTTCGATACGCTGGAGCTCTTGTTCATCGAAATCGCCGGTCGCGACATTCGCGGCCCTGCCACCGAGAAAGTCACCGGTGCCCGCGAAGGACTCTGGCTCATGCGCAACCGTCCCGAAGTTGCTTTTCGTTGCGGGCCGATGGCACTCGACCGGATTCGTGCGGCGCGAAATCCGGCAGACGCCTTTCATCAAAAGATTCACCAGTCATGTTCCACCACCAACGGAACCTCGCTCGCCCAGGTCCTCTCGCTCGCAAACGAACTCGAAATGAATCTCCAAATGGCGAAGCGGTCCGCAGGGGCGCCCATCATCGTTCCGGCTGTCGTCCACTGGAAGGCCGGTCATTTCGCCGCTATCACTCGTGAGGAGAATGGCATGTACCTTATCCAGGATCCGACCTTTGGCGATGATATCTGGGTCAGCCACGCTGCCATCGAAGAAGAATCAACTGGTTATTTTTTGATCCCCGTTCACCCGTTGGTCAGCGGCTGGGCCGCCGTTTCAGAAGCAGAGGGTCAGACCGTTTGGGGCAAAGGCGCAACCGGTGCCAACGACAAGAATCGCAGTAAGCCTTACGACAACAAAGTCCCGCCATGTTCACAAAGCACGCCGATGGCGCAGTCCTCCTTTCACACCATGCTCGTCAGCCTTAATATCGTTGACTCTCCTGTCGGCTACGCCCCTCCCAGAGGCGCCCCGATTGAGTTTACCGTCACTTACAACCAACGCGAAGCCAACCAGCCGGCCACGTTTTCCTATTCCAACCTCGGCAACAAATGGACGTTCAATTGGCTCGCCTACATCAGGGACGATCCCACCTCCACGAACGGCAACAAGGAATACTACGTGATGGGCGGCGGCACCGAGGTTTACAACGTCTACAACACCAATACTCTCATCTTCACCACCAAGAGCGAAGACCGCAGCCAGTTGCTTCGCACCTCCAACAACAGCTACGAACGTCGCCTCCCGGACGGTTCCAAGCAGATTTTCGATCTCCCCGACGGCGCAAGCTCTTATCCCCGTAAAGTCTTTCTCACACAAATGATCGATCCGGCGGGCAATATGGTCAGCAATACCTTCGATGCCAATTTCCGCCTCGTCGCGATTAGAGATGCCATCGGCCAGGTCACGACCATCGACTACGCCTCCACCAATTCCAGCACCAACCTCTTCTACCGGATCTCTAAGGTCACCGATCCTTTCGGCCGTTATGCGACGTTCGATTACACCATGATCAGCAACGAGTGGCGCCTGACAAAAATTACAGATGTGATCGGCATCACCTCCGAATTTACCTACGGCACTAACGACTTCATTAGTAGCCTCAAAACTCCTTACGGAACTACCAGGTTTGAAATGGGCGAGAATGGCCGCACTCGCTGGCTGCAGGCCACCGATCCTCTGGGGCAGCAGGAGCACCTCCGATATCAGGACACCTCCACCCTGACGGACAGCGAGACAGTCGCGCCTTCCGGCTGGTTGAACCAGTACCTCAGCTATCGCAATTCCTTCTATTGGGACAAGAAGACCATGCAGCTTTACGGCACCAACGACATCTTTAAGGCGAAAGTCTTCCACTGGCTCCATTCCGGTGTCTCGGGCGACGCGTCCGGGACTCTCGAAAGCGAAAAAGCCCCTTTGGAGAACCGCGTCTGGTACACCTATTACGGTCAGCCCAGCACAATCAGCGAAGGCACCAATGGCCGTCCGTCGGTTATTGGGCGCGTGCTGGATGATGGAATCAACCAGGACTACAGATTTGAGTACAGCAACTCTCTGGGCAAAGTTACCAAAACCATCGACGCCACCAATCGCCAGACACTCTTTGTTTACAGCACCAACGCCGTTGACCTCTTGGAGGTCCGCCAGGTCGTGGGCACCACGAACGAACTCCTTTCAACCTTCACTTACGATACGAATCGCTTGCCACTGACCAGCATCGACGCCGCTGGGCAGACGAATCGCTTCGTTTACAACGCCTTCGGCCAGATCAGCGCGATAACGAACGCCCTCAACGAAGTGGTCACCATGAGCTACGACAGCAATGGTTATCTCACCAACGTTACCGGCGCGATTGCGGGCGCGACCACCAGCTTCACCTACGATGGCACCAACCGAGTTAAAACCGTCACCGATTCCGAAGGTTACACCGTCACCTTCGAATACGACGCGCTCGACCGCCCCGTGAAGATCACCTATCCGGACAGCACCTATGAGCAGATCGCCTACAGGTATCTTGATCCCGTTCTCCACAAGGACCGGCGCGGACATTGGACACAGACCGTTTACGACCCACTGCGCCGCGTCACGGCCATTCAGGATTCGCTGAATCGCATTACTCGCTTCGACTGGTGTTCCTGCGGTTCGCTCAGCAGCATCACCGATCCCATGGGACGGGTGACAAGCTGGGTCCGCGACCTCCGGGGTCGCGTCATCAACAAAATTTATCCGGATCTCAGCACCGTCAGCTACGCCTATGAAAGCACCACCAGCCGGCTCAAGGAAGTAATGGACGCCAAAAATCAGAAAACCCAGTACGAATATTATCCGGACAACAATCTCAAGAAAGTCGTCTATACCAACTCCGCCGTCATCACTCCGACGGTTACGTTCTCATATCACAGCAACTACAACCGCGTCACGAAAATGATCGATGGCATCGGCACCAACCTCTACGCCTACTACGCCATCAGCAACACCGTCCTCGGTGCCGGTCGCCTCCAAAGCATCGACGGTCCGCTGACCAACGACACGATCACCTACACTTACGATGAACTCGGCCGCGTCAAAAGCCGCGGCATCAACAACGCGGAACAACGGGTGACTTATGATGCTCTCGGCAGGGTCACAGTTCTGACGAACGTGCTTGGCACATTTTCAAATGCATTCGTCGGCGTGACCGGTCGCATCAGCACCAATTACTATCCCAACGGGCAGACAACGGTGTTCAGCTACTACGGCGCAACGAACGACTTCCGTTTGCAGCAAATCCAACACTCAAGCATCAGCACTCAACTCTCAACCTTCAGCTATACCTACGATGCTGATGGCCAGATTAAAATTTGGACACAGCAAACTGGAAACGGCACACCGAAAGTCTGGGACTTGGGCTACGACGCTGTCGATCAATTGCTGAGCGCAATGGTGCGCAGCAATACCATAACTGGCGCTATCCTCAAAAGATATCTCTACGATCATGATAGCGCAGGTAATCGGACGAGCGAGCAGATTGATCTCGGAGTCAGCACGGCAATGCCCAATTCCCTGAATCAGTTAAGCAGTCTATCGGCGTCTTCAGGGCTGTTGAAATTTGCTGGACGCTTGGATGAGGCGGGGACCGTAGAAGTTGCGGGCGCAGCAGCCACGATGGGAATCCAAAACACATCGTTTGTTGCGAGAGCGACCGCGAGCTTGGGCTCCAACAACGTCCAGATCAAGGCCACAGACTATTCGAATAATCGGCGTACAAATACGTATCAGGTTGTGATTACGAATAACGGGTCTGCGAAGACTCTTTCATATGACATCAATGGAAACCTGACCAATATAGTTACTTCAACATCGACGAACAAATACGAATGGGATGCTGCCGACCGTTTAGTCGCTGTCGAGATGCGACCAGCAGGAGCGGTAATTACGCGATCTGAGTTCACTTATGATGCTTTCGGCAGAAGATCAAGAATCATCGACAAAACTAATGACGTGACGCGAAGCGACAGTCGGTTTGTCTGGTGTGGGACAGGGCTCTGTGAGGAACGGGAAGCGACGGGAGCGTCGATTGCCAAACGTTTCTGCGGCAACGGTGAAGAGATTTCAGGCACATCGTACCTTTTCACCGCCGATCACCTTGGTTCGATTCGCGAGCTAACCGACACCAATGGTACGGTTCGCGCGAGATATGAGTACGATCCCTACGGAAGACTGACCAAAATGTCTGGTGACTTGGAATCGGACTTTGCATTCACAGGACTTCACTCCCATCAGGTTAGCGGACTACTTCTCACTCTCTATCGAGCTTACGATGCGGAAACCGGAAGATGGCTCTCGAGAGATCCGATCGGCGAAGGAGGCGGGGTAAACCTCTACGCGTACGTCCAAAACGACCCGGTAAACGGGATCGATCCGTTAGGCCTATACCGCTTCTCTATTCAAACTGCCGAAGGCATTGCTGTCATGCGATGGGCCGCTGGCGTTGGTATGACGGCCGGGGTAATAGGACGAGGAGTCACGGAAGGATACAGGCAATGGCGTTCGCCGTGCCCAGTCGATTTGGCCAGATTCAACCGAACGGTATTTGACCCGCTCACGATGCTTCAGGACGCGATAAATGGCGCCACGTTTGGGATAATCCTTTATGCGGTTACACCGTGGTTGGTTACCGTGGGAATTGCCGGAAAGACGACAGCGCAAGCAACAGATCACATTGTGATTGGGATTAAAGCCAGAGGTGTTGAACAAACAGCCAAGCAAATCGGCGCTCGGCATTTGCTGGACGATATGAATTGGCGTGCTTCGCTTCAGTCGGCAATCGCAAATCCAAACACCAAGTTCACCATCAGTTTGGATGGTTTCAGTGGTTCCAGTACGTATTCTCAATTGATGGGAGCCGCACAACGTGGTCTAACACCTGCTGCTAGGGCCACAGAATGGGAAGTCGGGCAATTATTTCAGGCAGGCCGGCTTGGCGAAGCCACTATAATGCAAGGAGGTAAAATCATTCCAAATCCGCTAAAACCATAGCATACTAAAAACGATGAATCCAATCGTGCAATTTGAGCGTGAGTTTCAACTGTGGATGTATTCCGTCAGTCACGGCCAACTTCTTCTGCGAAGTACGAAGGATGAAAAATTCCAAACTCAGGTTGACGTTCTTTTCAAGAACGTATCTTTTATACAAATTCCCGTGCTTTTTGCTGGCTTGGTCATATCTGAAGTGCGCAAAGAAGAATTCCAGGCTTTGAATTTGTCTCCGGGCTTATTGTCTATTCTCGAAAGAAGGTGCTTTAAACTCGAAGGAGAAACCTGGCGGGGTCTGATCGTAGCTGGTAACATTTGTTGGTCAGAAGATGACGCTGAACACTTTGCGGAGAGCAAGTTGGTCGCGTGAACTTCTTTCCGCAAAGAGCAAAACCATTCCGGCTGGAGCAGGGGCTTACGCCCTTGGACAAACTGCGCGATTCCCAGCCGAACAGCTTTGCTTCGCACCGAAGGTAAACAGCCGCCCGCTACGATGGCAATTATACTCTTTGTCGTAGTACGTTATGGCTACGCCGATCCGGAGAGTGAAAACACGACGGAGGCCCCAGCTTGCTAGAACGTTAATTGCTTTGGGGCGGTCAGTTGCAATTGGCACCCCGTAAATGAAAACCCATCCGCTATACCGGGCTAAGGCAGGGGACTTTTATGCAGTGTCAGTCAGGGAGGGTTTGTATGGTTATGTCCGTATTTTTGGCGGATGCTCCCTGGGAGTGATGCCGAAACTTACTCAAGGCATTGTAAAGGGCATTCGTGTAATCATGTCGCTGAAACCACGGTGGTATTTCGAATTCTTGTCCCCGTCTGACGATCCGACAGAGATGCTGCGAATTGGCAACATCCCGTTTATTGACGAAAACGACCAGTGGCCCCCAGATCGTTTTGAACCACCTCGGCTGCCCATTATTACGTACTACAGAATCATCTCAAAGGGCGAATACAGAAGAGTCGACCAGCGTGAGGCTGCCGGATTGCAAGAAAGAAAAACTGTGACTCCCACACGGCTGAAGGAATTCATTCTGACTCTCGAAAAGCAAGGTGCACTGTCCGTCGATTAAGCCTATTATTTATCATGGGTGAATGGGGAACGAACAGTTTCGAGAATGACGACGCTGCCGATTGGCTGGCTGAGCTTTCGCAGGCAGAGGACACGACTGTTTTGCGCGAGGCGTTCTCAGCCGTGACAGAACGTGATGATTATTTGGAGCTGCCTGAATCTTCCGTAGCGGTTGCCGCCGCGGAGGTGGTCGCGGCCTTGCGTGGGCGACCAGTTCCGGGGTTACCTGATGCTGTTCAGGAGTTTGTCGCTCACATTGCGGCTCCTCCGTCGTCAGCTCTTGTAAGTGCCGCGCTCCGAGCTCTGGAGCGTGTTGAGACAAAGTCTGAGCTACAAGAGCTCTGGGACGAGACCGATAGTCGCACTGAGTGGCATAAGGTCCTCGCGGATTTGCGGTCTCGATTGAACTGACCCGGCGTCAACAATGCTGGCCTACTTCGAAATACCGAGCTTAATTGGTCGGTTCCTCGTCAATTGTTATCACTTTGATGGGAATCCGCTTCGGTTTCGTGTTAAACATCGAAGAACCGGGAGGTAGAATTTCATCGACCGAATAAAAAACGTGATGAGGTTTATCAAATTCCCCTCGTAAAGTACCGGCGCTCCTTGTGAGCCGACTGAAGTTGCCTTTTGCTGTTGCTAGCTGATCGAGAACAAAGCCAACAGCGTCATCTGCTGTACGCGCAGCGATCGGAAGCCAAGAGCAATTTTGCAGCGGTATGGAACCGGAGCAATATGTGGTCTTGGGGCTCCACCAATTCCACGCTTGAACCGATTTATCGGATTAGCGCCTGTGCCGTACGGACCGTTTGAAAGTCCCGGAGCGAGTCACTTGGGCGTTGTTGGTGCAGTACTCGTATTCCAATTATCAACTGAGATTGTCTTTCCAACTGCATCTTCAAACGACACCGTAAACTGGGTCTTCGTTGGTATTGATCGAATTGAAAGGCCATTGATTACGAAGGCAACCCAACCGTCTATGCTGGTTCCGGTTTCCAGCGAATCTTTAGATAGCATCTCGGGAAGATAACCATTCGGCCTTAGCTCTAGGGCTGTTGTGTCCGGGAATCGGAGAATGTTGGTGCCACCCGGAGGATCTGCTCTGGTTTGATAGCACTGTCCAGACGGTAATCTGGTGGTCAACAGCCAGTTTGTCGTAGTCGATGTTGGTCCAAGGTTCATCAGTTTCATGATGAAGGTGAGTCTGGTTGACTTGGCGTCCTCTTCGAATGGCGAAACAAACCAATCGATCGTGTCGGCATGAATTACTTTGTCCGGTTTGCGCAACCCGCCCAGATTCTTAATCCTTATCGCAATGTTCGGCAAATCTGTCTTGAGACTTTTCCCGTTTGAGCGACCGTGATTATTCAACGCATTCTCTGCGTCTTCCAGCTCACTTCGGCGAAGCTGATATCCGTGCTCTTCAATTAGTCTTTTCGCCCTCGCGAGCGCATAATTGTTCCCGGCAATTCGGGCTCGGTTCAATTCGATGTCCGCGATGAGGAGGTGCATTTCTCCGCTTTCAGCGATCTTAATGGCTTCGTCCAAGTCTTCGAGAGCAGCCTTCTCATCGGCTTGTAGCCCGCGAAGTTGCGCCCGCAGCAACCGCGCCGAAACCCGAATTGCGTCGTGAACGTCATTCCCCAACAACTTGAATGCCTCTGCGATTTCATATTCCGCAATTGAAAGTTTCTCGTCTGATTCTTCCATTATCCCACTGATCATTTCGGCTTTGGCATGTGCGAGATGGCCTACGACCTTTGTGTCCAACCAAGCAAAATTGCCCCATCTCTTGGCGGAGCTCTTCATGTGCGCGCCGAGAATGAACACCTTTTTGTAATTGGTAATCCAATTGCTCAGAACGACGTTGATTTCCGGACCTTCTGCGAGGCCCAACGTAGCCGCCCACATTAGACGTTCTACGTCGTCCATGAGGAGTTCGCAAAAATCGTGAACAAATGTCGGTCCGAGGTTCGGAGTCCTTACGTTTTGGCTTTGAAATTCTTGTGCTTCCTTGAACGTGTTTCGACTTTCCTCTGATTTGCCGCGCGCACGAAGCACCATTGCCAATTGCCCTCTGCTATGTCCCCTTCGACGTCCATCTCGATCCTCTCGATTCGAGAATTGGACAGCTTCTCGACCAAACCTTTCAGCCAAGTCCAGATCTCCCATTTTTAAATAAAGTAATGAAAGCACTCCGGAATCGGCTGAAGCATCACTCCACCTGTTCAATACCTTTGAAGACTGTTGAGCGCCAATCGCAGGCTGGATTGCCTCACGAAACCGGCATGATGCCATTAAGTCAACGGTCACATGGTTCAATACATCAGCGCGGACATGCTCAGGCACTCCGGACGCAGTCACCCCCCAAGACTGCGCGAAAAACGGACGAAGGGCGTTCAGATCCGATTCGATCGCACCTAGAACGCGGGAGTAAAAATTCGTGGTCTGTCGAGACACCCGTGACCAGTAAGTGACCCACGCATTCTCGTATAGACCCGCACTGCAGCCATGATAAACTGACTCCAGAAGAGGATGCATTTCCTTGCTTGTTTCTGGATAAAAGAATGGTTGCGCGATTCCCGTATAGAATCGATATAGGCGCTCGTGATAGCTTCTTTTTGCCTTATCATCTTGTGCCACCACATCTGAAAAATGCTTTTGAACCAACGAGTGAGTGGAATAGCGTCCGTCCTGAAGAAGTAACAGCTTTAGATCCGTCAGCGATCTCAAGGCGGCGCGCAAACTAGGTCCGGTCAATTGTGGACCTGGGAGCAGGACCTCTGCCGTGCTAACGGACGGTGCTTGCTGTCGTGAACCCGTTGGCGACGCTTTGTCACGTTCTCCCGTGAGCAAAATGTCCAGCCACTTTTCGGGAACCGGCTCTCGAAAATGCGCTATCGCTTTCATAACGCTCAACTCATCCGGTCGCAGAAGGGCATCGTACCACGCAAGAATACGCCACAATTGTTGTTCTTCCTGCCGATCCGACGGCGGCATAAAAACTTCGGGCAGTTCTTTCCATCTCCGGACTAAGCCGTCTTTATGCCGAACAAGGAGACTTGCCATAGTCCGTAACGCCAATGGATGACGTCCGCAGACTTGAATCAAATCCCGCAGTTCATCATCAGAACAGCTTTTGATGCCCTCGATTTTAATCAACGAGAGGATCTCCTCATTTGTAAGATGTCGCTCTTCCAGTGGGATTTCGAAATAGGACGTTCCGCCGGCACCTTCGAGATCTTTCACTGGAAGGCGCGAAGTTACAACGCACATTCCATTCCCTAGTCGGCCCGCTGTGTGGTCTTTTAGAAAAATCTCTAAAAACTGATCTTCCGCACGACCAAGTTGATCACCTCGCGTTTGGGCTTGGAATACCTCAAGTCCATCGAGAACGAAAACATAGCGATGATTACCGATTGCATTCCTCAAGGCGAGTATGCGCTGATTTGCCGTTGGAAGTTCCGCAAGAGATACCAAACCGTTCTTCGAAAAAGAGCTGATTGCGTCCAAAATGAATGCTTCCAAATCGCTGCGTTGCTTGAGTGTCCGCCACAAAACAACACGAGGAGATTCGGAACCGGGCCATCCGTCTCTTTCCATTTTCCGATATAACCACTCTCGCACGAGCGTGGTTTTACCAAAACCGCCCCAAGCGATGACGCCCACAGTTCGTTTGGGACCCGGACTTGATAAGCTTTCCCAAGCCTGATCAAGCTCTCTTAATTCACGCTCGCGTCCCACAAACTTGTCTCGCAACGGTTCCGGCGCGTTGCCCATATTCGGCCTTAGCGCATTGGGCTGGGAAGTAGATGTGATTCGTACGGGAGCGTTTGATATCGTTGATTCGGACCCCTTAGCCCTTGATTCCTTTCGAATGTTCCGAAGGCGCCGCAGTCTCTCTTGCTTAATCGGCTTCGCGAGATACGCAACGTTTAGGGAACGGTCGGATGATGTTACAATAATGGTATTCCCATTTGTAATGAACCGACTGACGTTCCCCTGCGCCGACAACAGCGATTTTAACTCTGCTTCGCCCCCAAAATGTCTTAAGGCCGATTCATTTAGTACAAATGAAATATTTGTTGCTGTTAAAACCTCCGCCCGCACCCAATAGCGCGCGTACTGCCACAAATCGTCGTCACTTATTTGAACCGTTTTGATCAATGCGTTTTGCAGTTGCTCGTCTGTCAGGGTGACTCTCTTGGCACCCCGCACCGAAACCTTGATCTCGATTGACGAATCATTTGTGAAACCGACATTCGCTTCACCCGTTTCATTCGCTTTCAGCGCGTAACGCGCGAACATGCCAGCCGTGATTACTGAGTTCTTGTTTAGGGTTCTGTCCGCAACGAAGTCATCGAACCCCTCAGCATTACCTAAACCCAAGTCCGAGATCTCACCTCTTGTGCCGTCACGCATTTCGCCGAAGACCGAACCAGCGCCAGAACCGGTTCTCGCGCTACTGTAAAGCCGCCAGCCACGCTCTGGCCAGTTTATGACCTCTGGAGTCTGAAGGTCGAATGTTGGAGTCTTGCAGCTGGTAACAATCAACGTGCTGACCGCGAATGTGAGCAGCCACAACTTGCCTCGAGTAGAAAAACGGGTGCCGAAGCTCATGGAAAATCATTTCCCAATCTCCTCCTGATTCTTGACGGCGTCATCTTTCTTGTCAATGACCCTCGTTGCGAACATCGCCACTGTTGCAGCGCGTCCAACGCGGTCGGCGCGGTTCTTAATACAGAGGTGCCAATGTTAAGGAATTAGGGCGATACCAAGCGAACACGATAAAACCGCTGCCCAGCGGCGACTGAATCAACCAGGCTGGCGGTATCACCCTCCGTGACGACAGGAACAGGATGAATTTCCCAAGCGGCTGTAAAGCTATCTCGGTATTCAACTTGGTATTGAAGCCCGGAGATCACGTGCCAAAGGAGGCGTACTGCGGTTACTTCGCGAACTAACGAAAGAACAATCTCTGGAAGCGTCTCTGGAATAGTGACCTCGCGCCCCGTAGCCAAGTCAACATAGCGGATTGATTCGGGCGCGATCAGATCGTTGGCCATCAGAATCACCCCCTCGTAGCCAGGCGTGCCACTACCCTCGTCCCCTTCATGCGAGTCATACTGGTCAGGACGCCATGGGCCAACACGGTGGCTTAAAAACCGCTCGGGTTGGAAAAGCCGGCTCACTCCACCACTTGGATGCTGTAGCATCCAACTCGTAAAGAGTAGTGGGTAGCTATGCGATGGGATGTCGCAAAACAAGGGAATGCATTGATGATCATGAGGAGTAACGAAGGATTCATCGGCTGTGGTCGGAGTAAACTCCGAACCGTAAAATGAGGTGTGAAATGCGACAGAGAATTGTGAGTCGCGGCGAAAATCTATCTCGTTATTGGAATTCGGGTCGTAAGTTCCGATGCCGTTCGCAGCAGGGTCTAACGCTAGGATCGTGTCTACACCCCCGGCGATGCGCTCCGCGGTTTCTGCCGAGATGTAACTTCCCCAGCTATGCCCAATGAAATTCAGATTCTGGCCCGCGAAGCCCTGTATGGTAAGCGCGGCGGCAGCCCACGCCCCTACGTTCGGAATGGCATCTTCACTCGCAGTGAGGTCGTCGGCCGCAGCTTCACTCCAATCCAGCGTTAAAACCTGCTCGTCTGGACGAGCCGCCGCAAGAGCTCGGGCCAAAGCGTCAATCGTTGCGTTAGTGCGCGAAGAATTTCTGCCATGCACCACAACCCAAGTTCTCGGTGACGGATTCAGTGCCAAAGGCACCGTGCCGACACGCAAAATGTCGACTTGATGATCAAATCCATCTGCAGGGTCATAAACCTTTCCAGCAAGGCCTGGAGACAATACCAACTCGTATGCCCCGGTTGAGTTTCCTGACACATCACCGGTTCCAGCAACAGCATCATATGCGCCGTTATTGAAGGCCGAGACTCCGACATAAAACCTGCCGCTAACCCCGAATGTGTACTCCAAGTACGATTCGCTACTGGAAGTCTCTCCGGGTCCAGAATTGTCGTTGTTAGACCCCAATTGCCTCCCGCTGCTGTCGAACAAACGAATGAACGAATCCAGACCGCTGCCTGAAGGCCGGTCAACATCCAACGATATACGCTGACCAGCGATAACATCGAATGACCACATGTCGACGTCCGTGGGCAAATCAATAGTGCCCTGTCCCGTCCAAGTCTGAGTTATGCTGCCCAATGGGACTGCTTCGCTTATTTGGTCATTGGCATCGTCCATACCTGTCACCCGAATGTCGTCGATGTAGATGCCTTCTTGGACAAACGATCCGTCACTGACAAACTCCATCCTCAACGTGCGCACGCCTCCGACAAATGGAGTTAGGTTAATCGTCGCCTGCTGCCAGGTTGTTCGCGGCAAGTCACCGGAGTTGAAAACCTCCACACCGTCGATCAACACGTGGAAATAGTCACAACACGTCGTGCACGTAAAACAGTCCTCGATTGACGGAATGACATACAAGAAAGCTAATGTCGCTGTGCTATAACCCGTAAGGTTGATAGAACGGCTCATGAAGCTTGTCATGCTGTTGCGATATGTTGGGCTGGCCACAGATCCCCCGTAACCCACGCCAGCGCAATACCCCGCCCAATTTCCTTGGAATGTCGGCGGGCTTCCGAAGACCCGCAAATCTACATCGTTCCAATAAGCGGGAGTGCCCGAAGAATTTGCATCTGCAACTGTCCATCCGTTTCCTTCAGGAAAGGCATTTTCGAAATCTTCAACTAGAATTGTCGTCTGAGCGTTCGCGCCGCTCGACACAAACAAGGCGATGAACGCTGCTGCGCCAATCAGAATCAAACTCCCATGCGGAGGGTCTATCAGCTCTCGAATTCCTTGCTCCGTTTCCGCTGGTAGTGGCACTGATTGAACTGTGCTGATTCGCTGTTCGGAGATCGAGAATTTTCTGCCTTCGGTGCCTACGAGGGCAGGTTCCAGATGCGGCAACCTTCCTTGGAAAGGACTAAACGACTTCGGAGTAAGTGCTTCGGCCTTCGTCGGCGTAGCTCTCGTAGATGTGCTCGAAGAGGACGGAACACTTTTGTTCGTAAAGCGGCTTGTCGTAGACACGTGGGAGCCCCCCGTCGAGTACGTCCTCGATAGCGAGCCTGACCTGCGCGCGAGCGCCAGACTTCTGTCGCCAGTTGAGAACCAGCAATTGCTTGAGCCGGTTCAGGAGGTCACGGGCGACCTTCTTGACCTCGGTGCGCTCCTCGCCGCTCAAGTCTGGCGCGGGCCGCGTGAGGATGTCGAAGATGACTAGCTCTTCCTCGGTCATGCTTTCCCGAACGTGTCGTTGCTGCTCCTCGTTTAGTGAACGGGACAATTTCAGGAGTTCGTTAAAGATTTCTTCGATGTTCCGGCTGCCGGCGTTGTAGCTCTCGATCAATTCTTCAAACTTTTCCGCAAAATCGGCGCGGGTCCTGTTCAGTTGAATCAGCTTCTCTAACTGCGCACGAATGGCCGCTTTGAGGACTTCAAGATCGGTGTTCCTGTGGTTGGATTCCCTGAACCGGCTGCGCAGCGCCTCGAAGTCTATCTTCGACAGGTCCATCACCGGCGCGGGCCTGGTGGGCATTTCGACGCCCGTGATTGAAGCATCGAGGAGCTTCCCGACATCGCCCATAACTTTCGTAATGTCCGACGGGTTGGGATTGAGCTTCGCGCGAATGGCCTCGGCAACCGCGGCCAAACAAGCCGCGCGACCGGCGAATTCCAGCGCTGCCGGGTCGGGTTTAACTGCGCCGTAAAGCGTGGCCACGATGCGCTCGTGCCCGAAGAATTCCCGGCGTAGGGGATCGGGCGAAATCAATCCGTCGACCGCATCGTCAATCCGTTGCAGCCGCCTTAGACTTCCGGCAAGCAGTTGTTCGATTGCAGGGAGAATAACCTGATGTGTGGCGCAGAACGCGGTCGCCGCCTCGATCGCCTTGCGCAAGTCGGCGACCAACTTTGCCTTCTCCCGCACCGGGTTCTTGCCTCCCGTGCCTGCGCCATAGATGGCGAGCGCCCTTTCCAGCGAAGCGAAGACGTTGGCGTAATCCACAATCATACCGCTGTGCTTGCCGGGGAATACTCGGTTCGCGCGAGCAATGGTCTGCATAAGCGTGTGATTTCGCATTGGCTTGTCGAGATACACTGTGGAACAACTTGGCGCGTCGAAGCCGGTCAGCCACATGGCGCACAGGAACACCAGGCGCAATGGGTCATCCGGGTCTTTGAACTTTTCGTCCAATGGCGGCTGGGAGTCATTCATCCGTTTCCGGTGTGGCACGATGTCCACGCCGTGCCGCCTCATCTGCTCGATCTCATTCTGACCAGGCGAAACGATGAGCGCCATATCGGTCGTATTGAGTACGTCCAGACGTTTGGACAACTCGTCCCGCGCCTCCGCAGCCAAATCATACCTGGCCAACTCCTTTGACACCCGGTCGCGCTCCGCAGCCCAATACTTCCGCAGCTTAGCGGGCAACTTGAGCGCTGTGGCCTTGTCAATCGATACCACCATCGCCTTACCCACAAAGCCCCGCCCGAGGAAATGCCGCACGATGTCCTGGGCGACCGTTTCCAGCCGGTCGTCGCGCGTCAGGATGTGATATTGCCTGCTCAATTCCCGTTCGAGCTTCGCTTCCTGTTCGGGATCGAGTTCCGCCGTCTCGATGAGGTTGTAGATGTCATCGTTCAAGTCCGGGTTTACCAATTGCAACTCCGGCGTGCGGTTTTCGTAGAACAACGGCACCGTCGCACCGTCTTCGACCGATTGCTGGAAATCGTAGATGGAGACGTAATCGCCAAAAACTTCCTTCGTCCGTTCCTCTCCAGCGATGAGCGGCGTCCCGGTGAAGGCGAGGAATAGCGCCCTCGGCAAGGCCGCGCGCATGTTCAACGCTAGCGTGTCGTATTGACTCCGATGCGCCTCGTCCGTCAGCACAATCACGTCGGGACGATCACACAGCATTTCCGACGTTTGGAATTTGTGGATGAGCGTGAAGACATAGCGATGATTCCCGCGCAGCAACTCCCGCAAATGCGCGCCGCTGGCCGCATGACAAGTGTCACCCTCCACCTCGCTCACCGCACCGCACGCCTTGAACGTCTTGGCAATCTGGTCATCCAGTTCCACGCGGTCCGTGACGACTACGAACGTCCAGTTGCCTGGCACCTGGCGCAGCACCTTCTGCGCAAAGAACACCATCGAGAAACTCTTGCCGCTGCCCTGCGTCTGCCAGAACACGCCGCCTCGACCGTGCCCCATCTTTCGCGCCTTGAGCATCGAGGCAATGGCATTGTTGACGCCGAGGAACTGGTGATTCTGCCCGATGATTTTCACCAGCCCGGCCTTGTGCTCCGAGAACAGCGTGAAGTTCTCTACCAGATCCAGCAGGCGCGCCTTGCCGCACACCCCCCTGATCATTGTTTCCAGCGACACTCGACGCGGCTCGTCCTCGCGCTCGATGCGTTTCCACTCGAAGAGCCGCTCCCAATCCGCCGTGATTGAGCCGACGCGGCTGTCCGTGCCATTGGAGGCGATGAGCAGCCCATTGAACACGAACAGTGCCGGGATGCCATTTTGCGGATGCTTGTAACTCGTCAGATTTTCGTCGAACGCCGCCCGCGCGGGGACGCCGGGCTTCTTCAACTCGATGACCACCAGCGGCAGGCCGTTGACGAAGCCCACTAAATCCGGCCGACAGGTGTAGAGAGCGCCAGTGACGCTGAACTGGCTCACCAGCAGGAAATCATTGTTCACCGGATTCTCCCAATCAATCACCCGCACGCGCTCGGTCTTCTGTCCACCGTGCTCCCTGTCCGGCACGGAAACTTTGATGCCCTCCTTGAGCAATAGATAGACCTCGCGGTTGGCTTGTTCGAGCAACATGGCCGAACGGTCGCGGGTCAATTCATCCAGGGCGGCGGCAATGGCCTCGGGCGGCAATGACGGATTCAATCGCTCCACCGCAGCGCGCAGCCGCGATTCGAGAACCACTTCACCTGGGCTCTCCCGTCCCAGCGTGCCGTCATTGCCGAAGATTTCTTCCGCTGCGCAGACCGTTTGCCAGCCAAGCTCCGCGAATAACCCAATGGCGGGCTGCTCGCAGAGTTGGTCTTCGGTGTAGGCTGGAGGCAAGCGTCGTCCTTGTTAGCGGTTCTCCTTGCGTGGGATGTTCGGCTGCCCCGCCTCGTCGAAGCCCTGGCAAGCAAGGTGATAGCAAGCCACTATATCGAAGATTTCACGAACCCGGCGATAATGAAACAGGCTTTCGATACGCTCCTTGCACCGGACCGCGGCGTAAAGTAGGACAAGGCTGACGAGCGTCCACAGTATATAGGGGAACAAAGGCGAAGCACCGGATATTAGAACCTTCGGGTCGGCGACTGAAAGAACGCATCCGGATAGCGATGCTCCAGCCCCTGCAAAAACAAACCAGCGACACACACGGCATGCCTGCCAAGTGCCAAATAGCATACGGATGTGTGCCTCGTTTGACTCTATCGTTGCCGAAAGATGAGGGCAACGAAGCGAAGTTTCGAACTTCATCAAGTTGACAAAGGTCTTGGACCGATTCTTCTCGTCCCATTTTACATATGATGCAAGCTTCTCATGCTTGCGGTGCTCCAGGTATTCCTTAAAGTGGAAATAGGGAAACTTGTTACCTTTCTCTCCACGGTACGGCCAGTGGTCCTCTTCGGCGTTTATTTTCGCAAGTACAATCCGGGCGCTCTTCTCGTCAAGTTCATCCGGCGTGGAAAGACGAAACACGTATCCAATCACGTAGGCGAGAATCAGTATTATCGCCAGCACCGCAGCAGCAGGAATCCTCCCGATCGGTGGAACGTTGACCAAGAAATTTGCGGTGGGTAACTCTTCGGTTTCGTGGGTTGAATTGGCATTTGACGACGCGGCGATCTGGACGTGCGGCAAGTTGGTGCTTACTGCCAGTGCGGAACTCGTCCGCGTACTCGGAAGCGGCGACATCCTTGCGGCGATATCCTGAAGCAACAGGATGCCAGGAAAGAAAAAGCCAAACAGAAGTAGCAAAATCAGGATTAATCCCGGAATAGTAACGCCTAGCAGGTTGATAACGCCAAGCCGGAAAGTTCGGAGGATGTCGTTCATATGACGCCGTTCTATGAGGTCTTTCGACTGTCGCGTTCCTCGGTTTTGTCGGCGGGCATATTCAGATTTAATGCTGCCGTCGGCTCGCCGCCGTGGCGTTCGGCAAATTGCTGGAAGATCGGCGTGAGGCAGATGCGCAGCACTAGCCACCACACCGTTACCCCTGCGTGCGAATAGCATTCGCCTTCGTGGACAAAGCCGTGCGCGACTCGATTTCTGAAGTCATAACCCGTTTTCTCGATAAGGCAGCCGCGTAGCTCGAAGCACAACGGCTCGCCAAAGATTTGTTTGGTTTCGGGAAATCCAAATACTCCACCGAGCATCTTCACTGGCTGTGTGCCATCTGAGTTCAGGATCGAAACATCGACGCCTTGGGATTCGAGGACGTAGCGCAGGGAGTTTTCAATTTGCGGCGTGAGCAGGTGCGTCGCCACGACGAAGTCGCCATGAAAACCCGCATGAAGTCCACGCAGGAAAATCCCTTCGTGACCGGGTGGGATAAACCAGTTGTTGCGGACGATGGGGAGCAGGTCGCCATAGTTAGGTTTGTGGTCGTTCAGGATTTGTTGCCGCGCCGGCTCAATGAATCCGTCAACCCGCAGCGGCCAGTGCGATTGCGACGCGCGGGAGAATGCTTCCGCCTCAAGCGCGGTTTCCAGTGCCTCGCCCTTGAGACTGAAAAGACCCTCCTTGCGAGCTGTCGTCCGCCCTCGCTGGTCCACTAGGGCCGCGCTCATCAGGTAAGTCAGGGGAGCTTGCTTCGCGTTTTCGCCCACTTCTTCTTTGGCTTTCTTTGGGTCTGACAAATCCCAACCAAATGCCAGTTTGAGCACGGCAGTGGGAAAATCGCTTCCCTTCACATGGTCACGCGCTCCAGTGACGAAGCTGGAAATGTCCGTACCAGTCGAAAACGTCTGGAACTCCGCGAGCGAGCGCTCCTGCCATTCATTCATCCGCTGTCGCAATGCGGTAATTCTCTCCTTGGTCGCTCCCGCTTGGCGCAGTTCCTCAATCGCTTTACCCATCAGCGAGGCCGCAGCTACGAAGCTAGCCCCTTTACCTTGCGCCCGGTTCTCGGCTTCCGTGACCGCTGCCTCGGCAGCCGCCAAACGAGCCTTTTGCTCGGCAGCCGCGTCCTTCGCACGACTGTGCCAATCCGCTTCGACCTCCCAGTAGGCTTTGGCTTTGCGCACGTCACCGCTGGCCTGTGCGGCGGCAGCAATAGAAAACGCGATTGCCGCAAGTTCCGTGGGCTCACCAATGCCGACAGGAAGAATCAACCGCATCAGTTGGCAGCAGTGGAAAGCATCCGTGCTGGTCGAAGCTCTCTTCGCCGCTGCAATTGCGGTCTTCGCTGCTCCATCAAAGAGCGGTTTGCTCCGGCCAAACTTACTGGCGAGGAAAAGGGCGCGCTTGAAGCTCGTGACTGCGAATGTCCAGTCGCCCGCGACATCCAACGCTTCCGCCTCGGCAGTGTAGCAGGCAGCGGCCTCCGCCCCTGCAACGTGGTCTTTCGTCAACTCCCACAACACGTCGTGGAGTCGCCCACGTAGCGCTGGATTTGCTGTCTGCTTCGCCAGAACGCGAACTACTTCGATGTCAGCGACGGTCAGGTCCGAAGGGATGAGTGATCGCTTACCCTCCATCTGCCACATCGGAACGAAAGGTTGGGAAGGCGTATCGAAACTCGGGTGAAAGCCCACGATGACTTGCAAGAAGCGATAGACCTGCGCCTTTTGCGCTTCGTTTTTTTCCTCGGCCTCTTTGGCGGCTTTGCCCAGTGGCTCAAGGAAGTATTCGCATGTTGGCGCTTTTGCCACGGCAAGTGGTGAGTCGATGTCGATGCCTGCGAGTTGAGTAGCGTCGCCCTTGAACACGTTCTCCGGCGCGCTCATGCGAACGCCTCCTCTGTCTTCAATTCCGCCTGCGACAGCAGACGCGGTAGCAGCAGGTCGCGCGTCCGGCGGAGGTTTTGGATTTGGCGCACATATTGACAACCAATCTCCGCGAACAACCCGATGGCGGGCTGCTCGACAAGCTGGTCTTCGGTGTAGGCGTGAGGCATGGCTAAATGCTGGGCAGTTCCTGAACTGCGTTTGGCCCGAACCACTTTCTAAGTGTCGCCAGCGCACTGGCAGTTACCGATTGTGTGAATAGCAGAGCTAGCCGCGCCTTCGGCCGAGAACAAGCAACGTAGAACAGATTCCGATTCCTTTCATAAGCATCTTGCTCATCACTCGGGATCTGTTTGAGGTTCGCCCATTCAAGAAACTGCACAAAGTCGTACTGGTTCCAGCCCCGGCCGAATACCACAAGAACATTCTCAAACTGGGCTCCTTTCACACCGTGCTTCGTGGAGAACGGCGTCTTCTCTTCGAGGAACTGCGCTAGTGCAGTGACTTGCGAATATGCGATGTCGTGCAATTCGCGAAGGAGTTCCACGTCATCCGGGTCCTTGTTTGGTTTAACTCGTTTTGCCAAACTCTCCTCCTTGCTTTCGACGGCCTCCGGCAACGGGAACAGCCGGGCTTGCCGCACATGATCCATGACTGCGCCAATTGTGGTGGTTGTCCGTAACTTCACAAGCGAGGTGATATGCCCTGACCATGCCGCCTTATCCGCATGCGAGCGAATCGCTTCCGCTCTACCACCGAACACTTGAAACATTTCCCCATACCTCTTTCTCTCGAAAGCTCGGCACACAGGCTCAACCACGTCCACCAAGAAGGCGATGTGTGAGTCCTCCTTCTTGATAAAGGACTCGTTACGGGAAAAGACATGTGCAAGTTCTTGGTAGCCCTGCTCCGCAGCAAGGACATTGTGGGTCAGCATCAGCACCTTGCTTGTTCCAGGTGAAAAATCCCAGCCAGCATCCCGCAATTGTTTTCTGACCTCTTGCAGATACGAATGAGCGATGGCGGCCGGCAAATCGCCGCTCCAGTGCTGGCCCGTTCGACGCTGTCCCCTCCAGGCGTTTGTATGAAAGACAGTCACGCTCCCAGCCGCAGTCGGGTCTTCCACTGCCTGCGGCAGTTCGGGGCGCATCCTATTCAGACAATCCACCACCGCTGGCACAGAGCGGAAATTCGCTTTCTTTCCAATGGGCCTCAGCTTGGGATGTTCAATTTTCCCACAACCCGTCCCGTAAATTTTCTGCCAGTGGTCGCCAAAGAATCCAATCAAAGGACTGCCTTCCGCTCCTATCACATGCGTCTTTAACGCCGCGAAAATCAGGTTGTCGGTGTCTTGGTATTCGTCGATGAAGACCACGGGGAAGCGATTCACTAAAAGGCGACGAAACTTTTCGTTCTCCAAGAGTTTCGCGGCCAGGATTAGAACATCGTTGTGACCAAGCGATATGGAGTTTTTATCTGCTCTCGGATATCCGAGACTGTATTCCACGTTTCGCGTTCCAACAGCCTCTAACTTTATTCGATCCTCCTGGAGGGACGTTACAATGGCGGCGATATTGTCTGCGTTCGCTCCAACGATTGCTTCAACACGTTCTTTAACCATCAGGTCCACGGCTCGTTGTGCCGATTTCTTTAACCGTTCCGGCCAGCCCTGAATATTCGGAATTTCCTTCCGCAGAAATGGCTGAAAACCTTGGATTAGTGTCCAGCAGAACGAGTGAATTGTTGACGAATAGATTGCCGGGTGTCGGTCGGTCCGAGTCTCAATTTCCTTCGTTGCGACATTGGTGTAGGTGATGCAGGCAACTTGTTGATGGTTTCGGATGAGTTCAGTTCCCTTCTCCTCGATGAGATAACGCAGGGCTTGGATGAGGGAGTACGTTTTTCCCGCACCCGCACCTGCCTCGAAGATGAAGCTTTCACGCCGTTCAAGACAGACTTGCAACTGCGACCACGCTTCTTGTGCGGCGTCCTTCGCGGGATTCGTAATGGCGTCAGGCATTTGTTCCTTCCGCTGGTTGAGGTGGGGCTACGGCGCAAACCGTGACTGCGGCCGCAGGCTGCATCTGTTGTGGTTGGTTCAATTGAGCAAGCCACTGCAAACCCTCAGCGATGTAGCGCGGCACACTCCAACCGGTTTTCTTAATTGCGTATGTCAGCGCAAAATCTGACTTCCCATCTTCCTTGGCCTTCTCCCAAGCCTCATCTTCAGAAGGTGCAGCGAGCTCAAACACGGCAGAATTGGCCAAGATAAATGCATCCTCAAAACTCCTGCCGCATGGGGCGCCATTGGCCTCCGGCACTTCGTAAGCAATTCGCAGTTCACCGTCTGTCTTGTCCTCATCTGTTTTGGCAATCAGGTCGGCGGGTAGGATTTCAGGCAGTTCAAACCAATTCTTGATGCACGCGTTGCTCGTACGTTCGCCTTCCGAGACTTTGCATGCCTCATATCTGTTCGTGGCAGCATTTCTCTTTGTCGCATCGAGGTCGGTGATGACGAGAGTTGGGAGTTCCAAAAGTTTCACCAAAGGAAAGAATAAATGGGCATAGGCACCGCCAACCTCGACGATTGAAATATACTGGCTCGAAAGTTTTGGAGCGGCTGGTTTCACTTCTTCAAGCAGCCGAATCATCTCCGGTAGAAGCAAGCGTTCGGATGTGCCTTCGATGAGCACCGCCTTGTCCGCGAACAAAAGGTCGCAGCGTGTCAGTGTCATGTATTTATGAAGAAACCGGAGGTTCTCCTCTGGCGTGCCTTCAAGGTCAGCCCTCAGGTCCTTCACGACAGTTGAGCGCAGATTCACCGCGCTTCCGTCGCCTCTCACGAGGAAATATCGCATCGTTACAAACTCGGCCTTGTTGGCCACGTGAGAGGAGTGCGTCGTCACCACAAACTGCGCAGGCCATTTACGTCCCTTGCCGATACTCTTCTCGAACTCGGCGGCGATTCGGCTCAATTGAGCGACGAACACCTCCTGCATCTGGGGATGTAAGTGAACTTCCGGCTCTTCGATAAAAATCAGATGCACAGCCGGAGCAGTCTCTTGAATAAGGAAAACTTTGTAGAACTCCAGCAGCTTGAGCAGGATGAAAATCAGATTCCGCGCGCCGAGGCCGTTGTATGCCTCGGGAAGATTGATTCCGTTCACCCCAGCGTAATGAACTTTGGTGTGATTGGAAAGCAGCCGTTCCACGTCGAGCGTCGTTTCCGTGCGTAGCGATGGGTCTGCGAAGCCTGGATAGCCGAACAAGTTGAAGGCCGGAAGCAGTTCCTGAAGTTGAACATTAAAGCCTGTGTCGATGCTCGTTTGGATTCCTTGAACTGCGCTCTCCAACTGTTTTGCGACCCCTTGATCCTTTTCATTAGCCGAATCCGACTTCGCACTCTTAAACAACGCCTCCAAGACCTTGCCGAGAACGTCCCGCTCCTTATCGGTAACGTCGTCGAGACCACGTTGAGCGTTGATAAAACCACTCGCGAGCACTGCGCGGAGTGTCGCCCAGGCCAACGTTTTGGTGTTCGCTGCATCGCCGGGATCAACGGCTAGCACTGAGCAGGAATACAATTTGGGAACGCGTTCCCGAATCGCGCGGCAGAAGGCCGCCTTTTGGTCAGTCTCGGGTTTTCCGATGTCGATCTTAACATCTGCGAAGAAGGCAGAAATCTCGCCCTCGTGCAGTGCGTATCGAATTTGCACAACGGCTTGCTCGCATGATGGATCAAGGTCGATGATGCATTCGCCCAGAACACCAAGGTTTGCCGCTGCTTTGTCGTAGGCGATGGTCAGTTTGACGTCAATACTTGGCAACAGTGTACGAATCTCATCCTCAGACTTCTTTTCCTCCTTTGCTTGGAACGCTTTCCAAAAGCTTTCATGCGTTGAGAGAGAAAAATCTTCCAAGAGAAAGCTCGGCGTCGAACCTCCCAGCAAGCGACGGAACAGTTCGGTCAACGAGGTCTTGCCAGTGTTATTGCGGCCAATAATCACCGTGGATTTCGCTTCCAGCAATAGTTCAACCTTGGTGAGCAACCTGAAATTCTGGATTTCGATTTTGTGGAGGCGCATGACTCAGCTTACCTCAAGGTTGACCTGCCCTGACAGCAGACGCGGCAGCAGCAGGTCGCGCGTCTGGCGGAGGGCTTCGATTTGGTTTTCCAGCGTGTCCATCTGCTGCAAGGCCGGCCCGACAAAATTAGCAAAGCGGCGCATCAGGTCAGGAGAAGCGACGGCGAATCGAAAATCCGTGATTCGTTCCGGTGCGAGATGCAGAACATTCGCGCCGTTCGCGTGCTGTTTCACTTCATCCGCGAAGGACGAATACCGCAGGAACGAGTAAAGAAACGCCTTGGGCATTGGGGGCTTCGGCTCAATGCGGACAAGGTCCATCGAGGATACGCCGAACTCTTTGTCGAGGGTCGGCACTAACGCCGCGCGCGCGACAATCCGCCGCTCCTGCGTCATGTCAGTCATGGCGATGATGATGTCGCCCTTTCTCGCGACATGGCTGTCTTTGTATTCGCCGGTGTATCTCTTCAAGCCAGAGCGGCGGAAGCCGCCATCGCGGTCGAGGCACTTCAGATTGAGAAATGGAAGCCCACCTTTCTCGTCCAAATCAATAGAGCGATAAGAGCGACCACGAAACGTTTCTGCAATTTCGCCGACAGCTTTCACCTCCCAGCCTTTGGGGATGTCGCCGAGGGGGGATGGGACGCGCGGGAGTTTTTCGTGACCGGGGAAGCGGAAGTGCACGAACCACTCGCGGTAAAGGGCGCGGGCCATCGCCTCCAAAACCCGGATGCGCCGCTGACTGTTCTCTATCAGTTCGTCGTAAGCCGACAGGATTCCCCCGAGGCGCCGCTGCTCATCGACATCTGGTGCGAGAATCGGAAACGAAAGAAGTTTGTCCAAGCCAAGGTTGTCCTGCGTTGCGCCACGACTCACCGCCAGAAACCGATGCTTCATGAGGTCCAGTGAATACTTCACGAAATGAAGGTCGGATTTTGATTTGTCGGGGATGAAGCCAACGATGCTGTCCGGGAAACACGCCTCAATCTTCATGATGGCTGTCTTGGCGGTATTCGCGCCCGCGATGGTCATGCAAAGGGTGTTGGGTGGCCACATCTTGCTCTGTTGGAAGCCGAACTCGCTGTATGTCTGCGAATAGCTCGCGATGTAAGGGTCAGCGGCCATCACGTCTGCCGTTTGGATGAATGGATACGGCCCTCCGTAAAGCTTCGCCTCGCCGCGCGGGCGATGCCGCGATTTCCCGCGACCAACGAAACCAAGTTCGTCAAGCCGTCGCGGTTTCCATTCAGGCTTCGCCATCGTCACGCCTCCAGGATCTTCGCCACGTTGGCGGCAATGGTTTGTTCGAGGTCGCGGGCCTGGGCATTCAAGGTTTCGAGGTCCTCGTTGAGCGTTTCGAGTTGTTCCTTAAAATCCTCATCACTAACGGTTTCGCCGGGGGCGACGCCCACGTAGCGGCCGGGATTCAGACTCCAGCCTTGCGCTTCAATTTGCTTGATCGTCGCTGCTTTGCAGAGACCGGGCACATCGCGGTATTCTAGTTTCGGGAATTGCTCAGCAAGTTTGGCCTCAGCTTCCTTGCCACCGAGCGTGAAATTGGGTCTTTCGCCCCGGTAGAGTCGGACGACGTTGGCGAGGAAACTGATCTGCGCGGGCGTCCAGTCGCGGTGCGCGCGGTCAATTTGCCTGTAGATGTGCCGGGCATCAACAAACAAGACTGTGTCTTGACGCGCCGAAGACCCGCCCACAACGCCGTTCCCTTTTCCCTTATCGAAGAACCAGAGGGTGCAGGGAAGCGTGACGGTGTAGAACATGTTCGGGCCGGCGGCGACCATCACGTCCACGGCGCGGCTTTCGATGAGTTGTTGCCGGATTTCCTGTTCGGAACTGCGGGCGTCTGACGCGGAGTTGGCCATGACAAACCCGGTGCGGCCTTTATTGTTAAGTGCGGAATAGAAAAGCTGGATCCAGAGGTAATTCGCATTGTCGGTGCGCGGCAGGCCGAAGGGAAAGCGGCGGCCGGGTCCGACCATGTCTTTCAAGCGTTCTTTGTCCACGGCGTTGACGTTGAACGGCGGATTGGTGAGGACGAAGTCAAAGCCGCCTGTGGCATCATGCGGGTCGTCGTAGTAGCTGTTCACCTGGCCCCCGTGGCGGATGTCGCCTTCCAATCCATGCACCGCCAGGTTCAGCCGGCAAAGGCGGCCAGTTTCGTCGGTCTTCTCGACTCCGTGGATAGACAGCTCCGCAGAGGGATTTTTTTTATGTTCGGAAACAAAGCGCGCTGAGGAGACGAACATGCCACCTGAACCGCACGCGGGGTCGAGGATGCGCCCGTGATACGGCTCGATGACTTCGGTGAGAAGGCGGACGATGCAGCCTGGAGTGTAAAACTCGCCGCCTTTTTGGCCTTCGGTGCGGGCGAATTCGCCGAGGAAGTATTCGTAGATGCGCCCGAATGCGTCGTAGTCTACGGTGGCGGGAATTTCGGAGACTTTTTTCAGGAGTTCCTTGAGGAGCGTGCTGGTAAAGAGGTTGTAGGTCTTGGGCAGCACGCCGGCGAGTTGCGGGTTGCTCTTCTCGATCTGGCGCATGGCATCATTGACCTTTGCGCCGATGTCCGCAGCTTCGGGCAGACTCAGCAGGAAATCGAACCGGGCGTCTGGAGCGAGATAGAGGATGCCTTCGGCGTGATACGCAGCGGGGTCATCCAGGCGCGATCCGCGCCTGGAGCCAGCGGCCTGTTTTTCGAGCACTTTGCGGCGGGCGGCGAAGCGGACTTCTGCGAAGCGCAGGAAGATGATGCCGAGGATTGGTCCGGAGTATTCCTGGGCCTTGAGCCCGGAGTTGGCGCGGAACTGGTCGGCAGAATCCCAGAGGCGCTTTTCGAGAGCACCGTTGGTAGCAATATCCTTCTGTGATGGGGCAATCCACTGCATAACAGGCTGGTGCGTTTTCAACCATAGTTTGCCAAATCTTCAGTGACAGAACAAGCCCGGTTTACCTGACTTGTCCGCTCCTAAATCCGTTGCCAGGGTAGCCACGGTAATAAAAAGGAAGACGCATGCTCTTTCGCAAATTCGCAGCAGGAGTAAGAAAGTTGGAGCCAGTAAAAAAGGGCGGCGCGCAGGAGAAAATTCCTATAGAGCACCTAAAAAAAAGACGGCCACCTTTAGACCCCAAACCGGTTTAGCCTGGGTAAGAGAATTTCCAAAAAGCAGGGAGCTGCGATCAGCGAAACGAATCGAGTCACGGGTATGTTTCGCGTCGATACGTGATGGTGCGGATGTGCCCAAATTCTCCTGCTGGACGGAGGACGCAAAGCGAGGGACGGCCGTATGGCGTGCGTATTCAGTCTGACGTTCCGGAGCGGATTTCCGCACCGCTGGGCGGTTCGTCGGCTTCGGACCCGTTGGCTGGAAAAGGGGTGAGGGCAGAAGGGGCATTCTGACGAGAGTCTACAATTCTCCGAAACTTGGCTTGGGCAGTTTCCAGGTCAGTCAGGCTCCAGGCCAGTTGTCCCCACGCCTCCGTGGGCGGCATGGACTCGCGTTCGGGGTAGCTCCGCCCATGAATTACCTGGGCGGGGTGCTTCCGGACGATAACTACCTCATAACTTTTCTGGCAAGAATTGGGCTTGGACTTTTCCAGGAGGACTACGTCGTTCGCGCGCGCGAGCTGACGAAACTGGAACTGATCGTAGGTGAATTGCAGGTCGAGTCGCTTCATAGGATTTGAATTACAAAGACAAAGGCCGTCCCCCAGGTGGTGATGAAATTTCGAGAAAAGCATCGGATCAACTCGCGTTTGCGGGCGGCAGGCCAGCGATCTGGCACTCAACATTCTTAACCTGCTTTTCCAGTGAGCGGAACTCGTCGCGCTCGCGGAGATTGAACCGAAAACGCGTTGCCCGCTTGGGCGTACCCTTTTCGACTTCGACTAAAACACCATCGCGGACAAGTCCGGCCAGCCATGCCGATGCCCGCTGCAATCCTTTGGCGCCCGTGATCTTCAACGCGTCGCGGATGCCGAGGAAGAAGGGGCTGTTGCCTTGCAAAAGCTGGAGGTGGTAGCAGATCGCAACCAAGCGCCGGAGTGCGGGGCTGGTGTAACGTGTGGACTGTGGTGGCGGCGGGCCAGCATCAGCTCGTCGGATTGCTTCTTCCAGCGGATTTGCGCCGAGGGCGACGCGCGTCTTCGAAAAGGTGTCTTCAAACTCAAAACGGTATTCATCCATATGGGCATCTGCCGGCAACAACGCCTTTTCCTTGGCCGTGTCCCACCAGAGCGAGAAGGCAGCCCCGATCTCTTCCGGCGGCAGGCGACGGTTAGTGGTGACTTCAAACGCCCGGATGGCACGGGAAAACTTAAACAGCCAGTTCTCCTGCGATCTTTCTTTGAGGGATATCTGAACCGCCTCTTGCAGCGTGTTGACGCGCGCTGCAAGAGGCGGGACATCCTCCGTTTCCTTCGTAACCTCTATATCTCTGTTACTCGGTCTCTCTGTATCTCTCTTTCTCATTAGCTCAGTTACCTTTGAAGCCCGCTGGAAACCCTCCCATTCTTTCTTTGCATTCAAGCGCGACGGACCTGGCGTTCGGCCAGCCATGCGTCCACGGCGACGCGGGGGAAGCGAGTAAGCTTACGGGTCAATTTCAGATGCGGCAGCCCGCGCACCAGCAAGTTGTCGATCGTTCGAACCGAAACGCCCAGGCGTGCAGCCAGTTGCCGTTTGTCCTCGTACTCCCGCGCCGGTGTCAGGTCTGCCCGTCCGGCTTCCACCATTCCATTTTGATTCATGATTCTCCGCGATTGATTCAGCGCACAGCCCCTCTTCAGTGCGTGTAAGAGAATCAACGCGAAGAAATGGAACGTTCAAGAGGCACGCCCCTGTTTAACCCTGATCTAGTCCTGCTTCGCTCTAAACGGCTCTGATTTCTTGCCGGGATGCACCCAACTTGGATTGCTCGGTGGATGCCACTTTGGATCCCAATCGGTAATGTCGAACCTCGCGGCGATACGAGGCTTTTTGCTTTTGGTCGCCTTGCGGAGTTGGCCAATCTCTTTCGTTGAGTAGAACCACCGTTCCTTGTGAGCGTTCAATGTTTTTCTAAAGCCACTAGCATCCTTCGTCGTTCTCTGGTGTTCTGCTAGTTGACCTCGCCTTACCATGTGCGGCCCGGTTTTGCGCCACTCCGTGCCTTGGAGATTCACATACTCAAAGGTGGTATGCTGCGGTTCCGGCGCATTCGATCGCGGAGTGTTCGCGGCAATAAGCTTTCCGGCTTCGTCCAGTTCGTCAGCCGTGAGCTCTTTGCGTAACTCGCAGTCGGCAAGATAAACAACCGTGCCGGCGTTATCAGCAAATCGTGCGCGATAGCGAACTTGCGAGCACGCCTCCAGAAACTTCGGAATATCATCAAATTGCCCGCGGAAGTCCGGCGGCACAATTTCGGGGCGTCGTATGCGCGTCGATGCGTTGTGCACGATGGCCGGAGTGCCGGTGTGCGTTACCAGCCAATCGCGATAAATGCGACGCTCGCGAGCCATGGCCGCCAAATCCGCACCATTTTCCTTGGCCCATTTTTGGCGTAACCAGGCGTCGCGTATACCCTCGCGACCTTGCTTTAGATCGTCCAGCGTCAATTTCAGATGGCCTTTGCACGGCACGCCGATAATCGGGTTTTCGGATTCGACGATGTCCAATTGCCCGCGGAGCTCCACCAGTTTGTTTGCCCTTTGTTCCTCATTTTGAACTCCCAACGCCTTCAAGCTGGCCGTTTTCGCGTGTTTGATTCGCTCCCGCCACACGGCCGCTTCTCCCTCATACGCCGCCCGCATCTTGACCAGCCACTTCTCCAACTCCTTCCGCAAGACGCTGTCGTCAGTCGATTTTAGAAAGAGGACCTGGCCGTGCGTCTGCCAATAAAGAAATTTCCAAGGCTCGAATTGGGAATGACACGGCAACTGGCTTTCAAAGTCCTCGCGGGAACCGTAGCAAGGCGGGGGAAGCAGAACGCACCGAGATATATCGACGCAGACCGCTTCCGGAAACGGTTCGCGTGAAATTACGGCCTTTGCTTCACGCAAAGGGTCGTAGGAGTGGGGTATGGCTGGTTTGAGCGTCACGATAAACGCCGTGCCGCTCTCATCGAGGGCGAACAACTGCTCACGGTGATTGTCGGTCTTGGGAGTCTTCCAGCCGATGGACTGCAACTGACGCCGGGCGCCCCTGGTCAGCTCAATCGTCAATGACTTCATTCGGCTCCGACAGAATGGCAAATGACGACGCCATTCGCAACCAGCCCGCAAAGCTCTGAACTGTTCCCACGTCCACGGATCTCCAGCCGGG
>Ga0193697_1000046_pt1 | contig 44102 bp, 28 predicted proteins | sample L3m2metaG_FD_145073 | JGI IMG/M metagenome (GOLD analysis project Ga0193697, IMG submission 145073) | Soil microbial communities from a riparian zone of the East river system, Colorado, United States - L3m2 | ecosystem: Environmental > Terrestrial > Soil > Riparian zone | place: USA: East River...
CGGGTCGACGGGCTCGCTTTCGAGGGCAAGTACTCCGAATACGCACTCGTGGACGCGACGCAGAGGTTCTTTGCGGACGAAACGTTCGAGAGCTTCGATGCCGAGCGCGAATTCGCGGAGAGCCAGCGAGCGCTTGGTAGACAGGCCGCGGGCGCGGAGGCGTTCAAGGTTTTCCGACGCCGTATATTCCGGGCCGTAGATAATCCTGAGGTATTCGCGACCGCGACACTTAACAGCAGGCTGGATCAGCCCGCGCCGGTTTTTCGCGATAAAGTCCAACGGCTTTACCACCATGCCTTCTCCGCCGCTCGCGGTGAGTTCTTCCCACCAAGCGACACCTTTGGCTTCGTTTTCAGGATTCGTCACGTCGATCACGTGGAACGGCGTAGCCACGATGATGCCGCCTGCAAGTCGCGCCAGCGTTTGCATATGCCAGTCGTGCGGCTTATCTACATGAACGCCGTTTTCCGTGGCGAGAAGATGAAAGGGAGCGAGTTTGAGATCACTCACGGAATCGACGGACCAGCAATACCGACGATAGGCCGCGACGTAATCGCTTACCATTTTCTGCCGAGCAGTTGTGCGCACAAGCAAATCTTTTACGTCAAGCCCACGTCCCGCGGTGCGTTCGAGAGTGGCGACTTCATCTGCGAGAGTTGCTTGCGCCGATGCGCCAACGGCGGCGTATTGCTGTTTCAGCAGTTCCTGGGCTTTTGCGGACCACGGCATCAATTCGCAGTCCAGGCAGAGCCACTCTGTCTTGAACTCATCCCAAAAGCCCGCATTTGTGGAGGCAACGCGAACACGTTCTAGGAATCGACCTTCCAATCCCGCGTCGTCGAAAAATCTTCGTCCGGTGCGTGTGTAACAGATACCGATGCCTTCGCCACTCACACCAAAACTTTTTCGCGCGGCGTCTTCATCACGGCAGACGATGACCACCGCGCGCGAGCCCATGTGCTTTTCCTCGCAGATGACTCGCGGCACGCCGGCGTGCCGGAAGTAGGCAAATGCCTCCGCCGGATGTTCCAGCAGTCCGGGCGTTTTGCTTGTCTCGCTCGGCGACATCGTGGGCGGGAGATAAATCAGCCATTTCGGATTCACTGCGAAGCGGCTCATCACTTCCAGCGCGGCGGTGGCGTTCTCTTCGCGGATCGTGACGTTACCGTGAAGGCGTGTGCTGACAATGCGTTTGCCAGTAACGTCGGCGAGATCGAGTAAATCGTCGTGTTGCTGCTGCGCGGACAATGTCGGCGCTTGTTCTTCGGGCGGCAGGAATGGTTTGCGTGGCTCGGCGTAAGTTCGTTTCGCCGGAACGGAAACGAGTTCCTTTTCCGGATAACGCAACGCGGTGAGTTTTCCGCCAAAAACGCAGCCCGTATCAATGTTGATCGTGCGATTCAGCCACTCCGGCTCAGGCACAGGCGTGTGCCCATACACGACTGCTGCCAAGCCGCGATATTCCGCAGCCCAGTTATAGCGCACCGGCAAGCCAAACTCATCGGTTTCGCCGGTGGTTTCTCCAAACAACGCGAACTCGCGCACTGCGCCGGAACCTCGGCCTTGCATCGTCTCCTTCATTCCCGCGTGGGCAACCACCAGTTTGCCGTCGTCGAGGACGTAATGGCTCACCAGATCGTCGATGAATTCCGCGACACGCTTCGGGAAATCCTCGGGCTCGTCGGCGAGTTGTGTCAATGACTCCGCAAGGCCGTGCGTGATTTGAACGTCGCGGCCGCGCAGTTTGCGCATGAGCTTCACGTCATGATTGCCGGGCACGCACAGTGCCGCGCCACTCGCTACCGCATTCATCACGAGCTTGAGCACCTGCGGAATCTTTGGCCCGCGATCGACCAGATCACCGACGAAGACGAGTTTGCGACCGTTGACGGGCTGAACAGTAAAGGAGGTTTCATCAACGTGATGCCCAAGCCGCCGCAACAGTTCAACCAGTTCATCAAAGCACCCATGAACGTCTCCGATGACGTCGAACGGTCCGTGCTCGTGCTTTAAGTTGTTCCACAATGGTTGCCGTTCGATTACAGCGGCCTCAACTTCCTCGATGGATTTGAGCACATGGACGTGACGAAAGCCTTCGCGTTCCAATCCACGCAGGGAACGGCGCAACTGTTGTGTTTGCTGACGAATGACGTGCGGTCCGAAATCGCGATCAGAACGGTTCTTGTTTCGCTCGTGCGCAAGGCGCTCCGGTAAATCGAAAACAATGGCTACAGGCAGGCAGTGAAACTCGCGTGCGATTTCGACAAGTGGTTTGCGCGATTCAGACTGGACGTTGGTAGCGTCCACAACTGTTAACTTTCCCGCCGCAAGCCGCTTCCGAGCGATGAAATGAAGAACCTCGAAAGCCTCTTTTGTCGCACTCTGATCGTTCTCGTTATCCGACACCAGGCCACGACAATGATCCGAGGACAGAATCTCCGTCGGCCTGAAATGCTTCCGGGCAAACGTGCTCTTGCCAGAGCCGGACACGCCGATCAGCACTACAAAAGAAAGTTCGGGGATGGTGAGGCTCATGGAGGAAGACCTATTCAGCGCTTCTTCAGTGCGATCTCTTTTTTTGCGCGCTCGGATTCCATTGTCCAAGCTTCGCGAGTCGCTTGTTGATTTCTACTCCAAGTGTAGAGACCAACCGGCATTGTTCACAGCGGAATGGCCAATTATGAAAGGGAGCGTCTTGTGGCTGCGGGATATGCCAAGGCTCGCCACAACCTGGGCAGGGCCGATCATCCGTTCCCTGAGCAGGCGCATAGTAGCGGATTAGAAAATAATAAGTAGGCACGCCCGTGGCTTTTTCGATTTCGCCGCAGATTTCGCGTCCCTCGCTGGATAACTGACTGTTCGGCTCGATCAACTCTTTGTAAGCGGCTATCTCAAGAGAACCCGAGTTAAGCCAAAGTCGATCATGGAGAGCATATTCGTCCTGCCAGCCAATGAGGTCGTTTTTCCGCTGGGGATCTAATGGCAACAAGAAAGTGGGAATGGGTTGGCCAGTATCTCCCCGGCAAAGCGGCGGTTTCCAATCAAACGCGTGAGTAAAGAGATACAGAGTGGGTGCCTTCCACGAAGTGTTTCGTTGTGGAACCTCGTCATCTCGGATCTTCCAGATGGGCGTTCTGCCGAACGCTTTTATGACCTTTTTCAAATCGGCCTTATTCCAATCCGATTGGTATCGCGTCTTGTCAGCCCCTAGACCCGCGATGAGAGCATGGCAGATCAATTGGCCTTTGATCCACGTCAGGAAATACTCACCGCATAATTGACCGTATTGAAAAAGCGAGGCGATGTAGCTCTCAGCAATATCCTCGAGTTCTCCCTTTTCCAGAAAGCGCCCGCGTCCAAAATTTAATTCAACGAGAATCATTTTCTTTCAAAGATCCCCATTTGAGTTGGTGAGCCCACCGTCAAATCCTCCGGGCCAACGGGCAGAAAGCGGAAGTTGTAGCCGAACCGAGCGGCAACTCCATTCGCCCAAGCCTGAAACTCCGTGCGTGTCCATTCGAAGCGATGGTCGCGATGACGAAACTTGCCGGCGGGCAGCGTTTCCCATTTCACGTTGTATTCTCGATTCGGCGTCGTGATGACAATGCTTTTGGGCCTGGCGCACTCAAATAGAACTCGTTCAAACGCTGCCAGTCGCGCGGCGTCGAGATGTTCGATGACCTCCACGACGGCGGCAGCATCGAACCCTGCGAGACGCTGGTCACGGTAAATAAGCGAACCATGTAACAAGCGGATGCGTTCCTTTTGCACCGGAGGCAGGCGGTCGTAGTGCAGTCGGTCGTGCGCGATCTCAAGGGCCCGATGTGAGACGTCCATGCCCACGATTTCGGTGAATTGCTTCTCTTTCAAGAGGGTTTGAAGCAGGCGGCCCTCGCCACAGCCCAAGTCGAGCACGCGCGCGGCACCGTTTGCCTTCAATGCCGCAACGACAGTCCCGAGGCGCTGCTCGTTTAAACTGATGCTTCGCTCGATGGCTTCTTCTTCAAGCGCGTGAGCTTCGGCCGCGTCATCGGGATCTGTTTCGGTATCGCTGACGAGCTGAGCAAGGGCGTTGTCCACCAGGCTGCGCTGGTGTTTGAGATACCGCCGTGTGATCACCTCGCGTTCGGGATGCGAAGACAGCCAACCCTCGCCGTGACGCAAAAGTTTTTCAATCTCCGCATCGCCGACCCAGTAATGCTTGTCGTTGTCCAGAACCGGCACCAGGACGTAAAGATGCGAAAGAAATTTCTGCAACGAGAGGCGCGCTTCCAAATCAACGCGATGATACGCGCTTTCCCCCCAAACGGGAAAATTCGCATCAAGCGGCAAGCGCTTCGCTGAAACGGCATATCCGAGCGGCTCGAACAGTTTGCGAAGAAATTCTTCACCGCCGCGACACGGCAATGCTGAAATCGTTGCGTGCAATGGCAGCGGCGTTTCGACGAGATCAGGGCGCTCTTTGCTCTTTCCGGACAAAGCGCTGCTGAAGATATCTGCGATCGCAACACTCAAAAATGATGAAGCTGCGTACGGGCGGTCATTAACGTACTGCCCCAACGCACCGCCTTCGCCAGATGGCCCGCGGCGGTTGCGCACGAGACCGACGGGGTCAACCTCGACTAAGAGGGCAGCAGTGCAGCGGCCGGGTGTGGCTTCTGGATAGAAGACATACGCCCGCCCGCAGTTGAGTGTAAACTCGTGGACGCGAGCCGGATTTTTCCGGAGCAAATGACCGAGGTCAGTCGCAGGCGTATGTGTTGTCGTGATCGTCAGCAGCATTGATCAATGGATTTGCAACGTAGCATCAAAGTGCTCACGCCAAAAGCCAACAGCAGAGAAATTCCAAGGCGAGTCGATAACGAAACGACCAAGCGCATTGGGCAGCATAAATGCCGGACTACGAGCTGAGGTAAGTAATCGGTAATCAGTGCGGACAGTGATCAGTGGGGTTGGCCGAAAGTAAGCAGTAGCGGAAGTAATCAGATTGGGACGAATATGCGGCGCATGCGATACCGCGGGACTGGTGGCTTGCTGTTTTGGGCTGCATAGCTTAGTTTTTGAGGAATGAGCGTCCAGGAAATTAAAGAGAAGCTGGCCAGTTTGCCGAGGAAAGAGCAGGACGAAGTGGCCGCGTTTCTGTTTCATCTTCGCCATGGGGAAGATGGAGATTATCGAAAGGACGTTGGTCGAAGGATGGACGATCGGGAACCATCGCATTGGATTTCGCCAGAAGAATTCGAGAAGCAGTTGGATAAGAAGTGAAGCCGCTCAATGGCTCACACGGTCTATATCCATGTGGATCTGTTGGAGGTTGTTCCTGCGCGTGGCGAGCAGCGAAGGCTTGTTATGAAGTTCATTCGTTCGCTTGCGAATGATCCGTATATCAAAGGAGATTTTCAGGACCGGGATGCGAGTCAGCGCATTCGCCAGATCAAGATCGTCGGCAAGTATGCGGTGACGTATTGGTTGGATGCGCCAGTAAATGCGGTGATGGTGGTTGATGTGCGGCCTGCGGATAGATGAGGTGGCTTACACGGCGCAAAGGAATTGCAATTTGGCATTTGAGATTTCCAAAGCCGGGGCGAGATCAGCCACCTTCTCACGTCGGTGGTTACAATTACGGAAAACGCTGGCGGTAAAAGCGCTGTTGCGAAGTCGCGCTGTCGGTGAGTTTGTAGCGCCCGGGCGAGGTTTCGGTCGCAGGGCCGAGCGTCGCTGAAACAAATTTAGCCACTCTCGTGATACCAAAAGGCCCGTTGGGCGCCGCTTTGAACCAGCGTCCCAACTTTAGGTGTGGACGGGTCCGAATCCCCTACGGCTGGAACACGCTTTTCATGTCTCGCTTTCTAGACTCACCTTTTGCCGCAATCCGATTGCGCCGCCGCCACGGCAATGTCGTGCGCCTGGTCTTCGCTGATAATTCCCTCCGCTACGAAATGCGTCACCACCCTCACGATTGACTTCACGTACGCCGCGTGATTCTTCCACCTGACGCCGGGCTGCGGTCCTTCACACGGCACAAGTTGTTCGATGCTGCAACCGTGCTCATCCACAATCGCACCGGGCCGGGTGTCCGGACATTGGTCGCGATCATCCGGCACGCCATCGCCATCGGTATCTAGGGTACCTATGATCAGCGAGGCCTCATCACTGGTCGCGGTGCCAAAACGATTACTCACTACAACCGTATAACCGCCTGTCTCGCTGGTCTGGACATCCGTTAATGTAAGCGTCGGAGTCGCCGCGCCCGAGACCTTGCCACTGTCTGTCAGAATCATTCCGCCCTTCCGCCACTGGTAAGTCAACGGCCTGGTTCCACTGGCTGTAATCATGAATGTGACTGTCGCGCCGACCGCCGTGGTTTGGCTGACCGGCTGCAAGCCAATGGTTGGCGCCAGGTCCACTCGGAAAATGATTCCACTGTCGCTGCTGCCGCCAGTTATCGTTGTGCCGTAGAGACTGCCATCAGAGCCGAAAATCACGCCCGCATACGGCCGCACTCCGAATGATCGCGATGGAAAATGCGCCAGCGTGGTCAACATCCCCTTCGGCGTCATCCTGAAGACCGTTCCTTCGAAGACGCCGCCATCCGCCGTTGTGCCATAAAAGTTCCCATCGCTGCCCAATGTGAGCGGGCCCGTTGGACTCGCGCCGTTGCTGATGTCGAAATCCACCAGCATCGTCAACTCGCCTTCCGGCGTCACGCGAAACGCCGTTCCTCGACCGTTGCTCCCGCCCTTCATTGTCGTGCCATAGATATTGCCGTCATTGCCCAGGGCCAGACCAGTTGCGTATATATGCGGGCAGCCGGACAAAACTGCCAGGGTGGTCAACACGCCGTCGGTCGTCACACGGAACACCGTTCCACGCTCGGTGCTGCCATTGTAGGTCCTGCCGTAAAAGCTCCCATCGCGCCCCTCGATCAGGCCACCCGGAAACGATCCGTAGTTCGGCGGGAAGTTGAGCACGCGCGTGAACGTTCCATCCGTTGTCACTTTGAACACCGATCCATTGTAGTTCGTGCCCGTTACTGTCGTGCCGTATAAACTGCCATCACTGCCCATCGTCAGCCCCCCCGGACCATCTCCGTTGTTGTTGTTAAAGTGAACCAGCGTCGTCAAACTCCCATCCAGCGTCGCCTTGAATACCGTCCCTCGTCCGCCCGTGCCACCCCTTGCTGTCGCGCCGTACAGCCTTCTTTCGCTATCAAAGATCAGCGGTGTGGACCACGGATCCTGCCCATTCAGACCTGTAAAATCCACGAAGGTCGTCACCGTTCCTGTCGGTGTCATCCTGAAGATCCTTCCCCGTCCGCTGCTGCCACCGGACGGAGCGGCGCCGTAGAAATTGCCGTCCGGCCCTTCCACCAGCGGCCCTATGGAACTCCCCTGGCCACCCGAAAAATTGTGCAACACATATGGTTCAATCGTCTGCGCCACCGCCGACGCTGCCACAATCGAAACCAGGAAAACTGCAGATGAAATCCTCATACCCTTTAAACGAGTTGTACTCCCACTTCTTGCTGCAAATTGACCATCCTCAACGGCAGGCCTTGCCGTGCCATTACGTCCGCTGTCTTTCTACACTAATCTCGACCAACGAACGACGCAACCTCCACACCGCACGACATCGCCGCGTGACTTGACGTTCGCCCAACACACCTGGAGGAACCGGACGTGTCGCGCCATAAAAATCCCCTTGATCCATTCGCTTTCCGGCTTGCCCCGAAACACCCACTCGGGTGCTGGCCAGACGACTGCCCGATCAAAACAGCCCGCGTCTCCGCGGCTCAACCATCGATTTGTGTCGATTGGTGTTTATTCGTGGTTTGGCCTTCCCGCTGTTCTTTGAAGATTAGAAATTACGGAAACCGCAGGCGGTAGAAGCGCTGCTGTGAAGTTGCGGTGTCGGTGAATTCATAGCGGCCGGGGGAGGTTTCGGTGGCAGCACCCAGCGGGATCCAGTCAATCAGGTCGGTCGAAGCGTAGATGGTGTAGCTGCGGCCGGCGTTCTCGGTGTAAGCGAACCGGAAAAGGCCGTTGGTAAGGCTCAAGATGGTCAGTGATGGCGCGTAATGCGGCGTGACGGCGGCCCAGGTTGTGCCAACGCGCAGTTCATCCCACTGCATGGCGGCGGGGACACTCGCGGCGGTGTTCTGGCGAATGTTGAAGCGGTCGATGGTGAAGCCATCGACCCCGCTGTTGGCCGAGAGAAAGCCCGACGATGGCTCGGAAATCGAACCGTAAGTAGTGACAGGCGGATTGATCCAGAGTGAGATGGAATTGGGCGAGGTGGTGAAATCGTACTTGCCGACGAGGAAAACAGTGTCGCCCGCGCGGCGCTCCGTCGTGTCGAAGCCGGCCGTCGCGCCGGTCCCGCCTTTCTGCGCGCCGATCAAATAGCCGGAGGGCGAATTGGATCTCACGACGATCGACAATCGGAAGCTGGTGTTGTCGGGCGCGGTCAGGGAGCTGACGATCGAGGCCGCGCCGTTCCATGCGCCGTAGCCGAGGCCATTGATCCTGAACAGCGCCGAGAAATAGAGGACGCCGCTGTTGATATTGGTTCCGAGCAGTCGGCGAACGCCCAACCCGACACCACCGTTGGTGACACTGTTGCCCGCGGATTGGGTGAGGCCCGGCCAGGACAGGTTGCCGCTGACAACGCTCAAGTCGTTCGCGCCGGAGCCGCCGAAGGTCCAATTCGCGGGCGTGTTGCTGCTGACCGGTCCGCCGATGTTCGGATAATCAAATGGCTCGTAAAGCAGGAGAGCGCCGGGCGCGTTGGTGATCACCGTCAGCGTGGCAGGCGCGCTTGTGACGGTGGTGAAGCCGCTGACAAGAACGTCATAGGTCGCGGCATCGGCCGGGGAGACGTTCGAGAGCGTGAGCGTCCACAACGTCGCGTCGGAAACGTTGCCGCCGCTGAACAGGTTCGTGCCGTTCCTGCGCCATTGCCAGGCGAATGGGCCGTTGCCATTGGCAACGACGCTGAACGTTGCGACTGTTCCGGCGAAGTTTGTTCGGCTTAGCGGCTGCGAAACGATCGCTGGGACCTGGTTCGTGTCGTAGTCAATTATGAGCAGGTTCGCGGAAGCGCTGGTGATGCTGCCGAAGCCGGTGATCACAACGTCGTAATTGCCGACGCTCGAAGCGGACACGCTGGCCAGATTCAAGTTTGGCGATGTCGCACCGGAAACATTCGTGTCGTTCGAGAGATTGATGCCGTCTTTTCGCCACTGGTAGGCGAGAGGGCCGGTGCCGTCGGCAAAAACGTAGAACGAAGCGGGTGTACCCGGATAATTCGCGCGGCTTTGCGGCGGAAACAAAACGGTCGGGCTTTGGCTGGTTTGCGAGAAGCGATAAACGTGGACATCGAACGGCGCGAAGGTGTCGGTGAACTGGCCGTTTGCGACGGTGACGACCCGCGATTCATAAAGCACTTCGCCCGCAGCCGCCCATGCCGGCAAACCGCTGAAGGTGACGGTCGCAGTGGCGCCTTCGCGTTTGGACGCGAGGATGTAAAGGTACGGCGGCGCTTCGCGCACGCGGAACTCGAGATCGGGGACCGTCACGCCGGTGATCGTTATCGGCGCGCTGGAATCCGGCGCAACCAGCGCGCTCGCGAGAGGGCTGTGGTCCCCGATTTCGCGGACGACCGGCCCGAGGACGTCGTTCCAGAATGACCAGTTCCAGCCGAGCGGCGCGTCCTGCGCGTTGAGAACGGAGGCGACGTTGCCGCCGAAGAACATCAGGCCGCGCGCACCGTTGACGATGGCCTGATATGCCATGAAGCGCGACTGACGGAACGTCGGGAAGACGAGCGGTTTTGGCGGCGTGACGCCGCTCCAGGCGATTTGCTCGATCATCCAATATTGCTCCTGGCCGTTTGCGACCTGGGCGAGAAACTGGGTCCAGTCGCCGACCATGCTGATCTCTTTGTTGGGAAGCAGCGAGTGAGTTCCCGGTGGAATGCTGACCGGATAAATGTCGAGCGCGAGAATGTCCGCGGCGACGTTGTAGGGCTGGAGATCAGCGACCGTGCCGCGCGGGGCGTGAGTTTGCTCGATGGGATGATTTGTGTCCTCCTGTTTGATGACGTCGTAGCCGCGCCTGAGATTGTCAGCGGAGACACCGCCCCACCACGCCTCGTCTTGGTTTTTCCAGATGGCGAGTGCCGGATGGTCTTTGAATTGCCGCATGATGTCGCGCAGCGCGGATTCTGTGTTCGTATCGCCAAGCGGAAATTCGGAAAGCTCGCGCAGATTCACCATGCAGTACATGTCGTGCTGAGCGGCCCAATCGAGAGCGGCCTGCTGATTGGAGATCACCTGGCTGTCCCAATCCGTAGTTTGGGCCATGCGAAAGATTTGCGCGCCGGCATCGTGAAGCTCCTGCAACGCGTCATCGCCGGAAGCCGTGCGCCCATTTGTCGGCGGTCCGGGCGAGAGCGTGATTGGGAACACGGTACGGCCATTGATCACCAGCACGTTGTTGGAATTGAGCGTGACGGTCGAAGGCCCTTGTCCCAATAGGAAATCGATTTTGCCAGTGCCGGCGTAGTTCGTGACGATGCCCGGGACGTCGTCAACCGGATCGAGTGTGTAATTATATGGCGGCGTCGCGCCCGCAAAAGGTGCGTGGAACGTAAAATTGGAGGCGCCGTATTCGCGGAAGCTGACATTGACGCCGGGCAAATTGACGATGCGGCTGTTCACGACTTTGACGGTGCCGGTCGGGCCGCCGTTGGCTTCGACGGTGGGAAAGCTTCCCGCGCGCGGGTGAAAAAAGTAGACGTTCTCCACCAGCGTGGCGGCTTCGGTGGTCGATTGGATTCCTTTTCCCGCGAGGTCGTTGCAATACAGATTGAAGACGTGTGCGTTGCCAAAGCGCATGCGAGGCATCCGTTCGTCCACGCGATCGTACCAGTTATGATGAAACGTAACGTTCAGATGACCGCGATCATCGATGTAGTTGTCGCTGTGGCCGACGAGGTTGCCTTTTTTCTGCGTGCGAAAAATATTCCACGACACGGTGACGAAATCTGAGCCGGTTTTGATGTCGACCATGCCGTCGTAGACCTGCTCGAAATCGCAATGGTCGACCCAGATATGGTGGCTGCCGGACTCGATGCTGATGTAATCCCACCCGTAGGTGTCATATTGGCCGGTCGGATCGAGCACCCACATGTCGCGAAACTTGAGGTTGCGAATGATGATGTTGTGCTTGCCGTTCGGACCTTTGCCGATGCGCAGACTGCCGCGGCGGATCGTGGAGCTGTTTCGGGAATAAATCGTTTTGTTGGAGTTGACGAGGATTTCGCCGACGGGGTAGTTCGCGGGAAATCCAGCGCTCGCGTTCGAAAGCGACGAGCAATCAATGTCGTTCAGCAACTCGATGCGGAGAGGGACATTGGTCTGCGCGTAACGGACGAAGTCAGTGAGTGTCGAGACCTGGACACGCGGTCCGCTTGCGCCGCCGGTAGTTCCGTTCTGACCGAGGGCATTCAACGCCGCAAACCCGACCAAATCAAAGTTGGGTGTCGTCGCCGCGATCACGGATTCGAGGGCCACGCTCGCGGCAAAAATCAGCGCCACTGCGCAAACGCGCTTTACAGTACGCCACGGCAAGAGCAACGACGTCACAGGAGGCCGTCACTTTACGACAAAACGGGGAACCTGTCACGGGGGATCGAGTTTATGGCGCGATAGTTCCTGGTGGATTTTCGGCGTGATTTTGCATAGTTTCCGGCTACGCAATGAGCCGCTTGCTCAGACGATCGCTCGTATTGCTGATGTGCTCTGGCATCGTCGGCCAGGTCTGCGCAGCCACAGTGAACCAGGGCGAGGAGCTCTTCAAAACGACAATCCAGCCGATTTTGGTTGAGAATTGTCATAAGTGTCACAGCCACAAGGCGGACAAGATTAAAGGGAGTCTTTTGGTCGATTCACTCGCCGGTCTGCTCACCGGTGGGGAGCATGGCCCGGCGATTGTGCCCGGCGATCCCGAAAAAAGCCTGTTGATCAAGGCCGTTCGCTACGTGGACGAAGACCTCCAGATGCCGCCGAAGGGCAAGAAGCTTTCGGACGAACAGATTCGGGCGCTGACGGAATGGGTGAAACTTGGCGCGCCTTGGCCCGGGAGTGAAACCAACAAGGTCGTCGCGCGCGGCAGGATCACAGACGAAGATCGGAAGTGGTGGTCGTTCCAGCCCTTACGCAAAGTCGAGCCGCCGCGGGTTGAGGACAATGGCTGGTCGCGAAACGACATCGATCGCTTTATTTGGCAGAAGCTCGCAACGGAAGGGCTGAAGCCTTCGCCCGAGATTTCGCGACAAGCACTGATTCGTCGAGTGAGTTTTGACCTTACTGGCCTTCCGCCGACGCCGGCCGAGATTGACGCATTTGTCAACGATTCGTCGTCGGATGCGTATGAGAAGCTGATCGACCGGCTGCTCTCCAGCTCGCACTACGGTGAGCGCTGGGCGCGCCACTGGCTTGATCTGGTGCGTTATGCGGAATCCGACGGATATCGGATTGACGACTATCGGCCGCATGCGTGGCGCTACCGCGATTACGTGATCGCGGCGTTCAACAATGACAAACCTTATGATCGGTTTGTGAAGGAGCAGCTTGCGGGTGACGAGCTGTGGCCGCATCAGCCCGAAGCCATGGTCGCGACGAGTTTTCTGCGCCATTGGATTTACGAATACAACAATCGAGACGTGAAGGGGCAGTGGACGACCATCCTCAACGATCTTACCGACACTACCGGCGACATCTTCCTCGGTTTGGGGATTCAGTGCGCGCGATGTCACGACCACAAGTTCGATCCGATCCTGCAGAAGGATTATTACCGGCTCCAGGCATTCTTCGCGCCGATCCTGCCGCGCGAGGATTTGCCACTGGCCACTTCCGAGGAATATCGGAGCTATCAGGAGAGGCTTCGCAGATGGGAGGAGGCGACGGCCGATATCCGCCGTGAGATCGCCGAGATCGAAGCGCCACATCTGAAAGCCGCGGGCGATGGCGCGATCAAAAAATTTCCGGAGGACATCCAGGAAGTAATCCACAAGCCGGTGCCTGAGCGCACACCGTACGAACATCAGATCGCCGAGCTTGCGTATCGCCAGGTGCTCTACGAACACAATCGCTTTCAGAACCGGCTGAAAGGTGATGACAAGGACAGGTGGGAAGCGTTGAAGAAGAAACTCGCGGAGTTCGATGTCATCAAACCATTCCCGCCACCGCCAGTCGTCAGCGTGACTGACGTTGGATCGAACGCACCGCCGACAGTAATTCCAAAAGGCAAACCGGACCCGATCGCACCGGGCTTCCTGACGCTGCTCGATGACAAGCCCGCGACGATTCCTCTCGTTGCGGCTGCTCCGAATTCGACTGGCCGCCGGACCGCGCTCGCGAATTGGATTACTGATCCCGAAAACCGCCTGACGACGCGAGTGATCGTTAATCGCATTTGGCAATATCACTTCGGGCATGGTCTCGTTGCGACGTCGAGTGATTTTGGAAAACTGGGTGAACCGCCTTCGCATCCGGAATTGCTCGACTGGTTAACGCGCCGGTTTGTGGAGGATGGGTGGAGCTTCAAAAAAATGCACAAGCTGATTTTGCTGTCCGCGACTTACCGGCAATCAGCACTGACGCCGGCCGGCGACATTGCGAAAACGAAAGACCCCGAAAATCGGTGGCTGTGGCGGATGAACATCCGGCGGTTGGAGGCCGAGCAGATTCGCGATGCCCTGCTGGCGGTGTCGGGTGAACTCGATGTGAGTGCAGGCGGTCTGGCTGTCGATCAATCCAAACCGCGTCGCACGATTTACACCAAGGTGATGCGTAACACGCGCGATCCGCTGCTGGATGTATTTGACGTGCCGGAAGGATTTGTCAGCGCGGGGCAGCGCAACGTCACGACGACGCCGAGCCAGGCACTGTTGATGATGAATGGCTCGTATGTTTTGCAGCGCGGCCGCGCGATGGCCGCGAAGTTGAGCAAAGAGAAATTTCCCGGCGACGAAGCTCTGGTCACCGCCGCATACCGTTTGGCGTTCGGCCGCGAACCAGACTCGACCGAGCGAAGCGCAGGCGCGGCATTCCTGCGCGAGCAAGCGACGAAGGTCGATACGAAACCGCGTGCGGCGAAAACGATTGCGTTCGAATCCGAGAAGATGCCTTACCGCGAAGGCCGCGCCGCGTTGATGCAACCGGGCGGTGAACAGAATAAATTCGAAGTGCCGAACAGCGGCGCGCTTGTGTCGCGCTCGTTTACCATTGAAGCGTTCGTGCTGCTGAAGTCGGTTTACGATGACGCGTCCGTTCGCACGATTGCGTCAATTTGGGATGGCAACGCGAGTCATCCTGGTTGGGGATTAGGGGTCACGGGCCGCAAATCGAAAAGCAAACCGCAAACGCTGGTTTTGCAATTGGCATCTGATCCGGTTGAGGGAAGCACCGGCGCTGAAGCGGTCTTCTCCGGTTTGAACATCGACCTGAACAAACCTTATTTCGTCGCCGCAACGGTCGACCTGGGTGAGACAAATGAAAGCGGGATCACTTTTTACTCCAAAGATTTATCGAACGACGACGAGCCATTGCAGATCACTCACGTGGCGCATCGCCTCACAACACCGATTCACGCGAGCGCGAATCTTACTATTGGGGGGCGAGACACCCGGCTGGACCATGTCTGGGACGGGTTGATCGATGACGTGCGGCTTTCGAACTCGGTGCTCAAACCGGAGCAACTGCTGCTCACGTCGGAATCGATCACCGATACGACGATGGGCTTTTGGCGCTTCGAATCGCCGCAGAGCTATTTCAAAGATGCCTCGGCAAAGGGGCATGACATCCGCACGAAGCTCGCGCCCGCGGCACCGCCGCCTGATCCGCGCACCGCCGCGCTCATCGATTTCTGCCACGTGCTGCTCAACGCTAACGAGTTTTTGTATGTGGACTAAACAGCAAATCAAAGCACCGCGCTGCGAAGCGCTCTGTACGCGCCGCGATTTTCTGCTGCGCGGCGGGGGCGGTTTCGGCGTGCTCGCGTTGAGCTATTTGTTGGGTGAGAATCCGATTTTTGCCGCACTCAAAAACAGCGCGTCTCCGCTTGCGCTGAAATCTCCGCATTTTCCTGCGAAAGCAAAGAGCGTGATCTTCCTGTTCATGGAAGGCGGGCCGAGCCACATCGATCTTTTCGATCCGAAACCCAAACTCAATGAACTTGCGGGTCAACCGATTCCCTCCAGTTTCGGCAAGGTCATCACCGCGATGGGCGAGTTCAATTCGCCTTTGCTGGCAGCGCCGCGCACCTGGCAGCAGCACGGAAAATCGGGCATCTGGGTTTCGGAATGGCTGCCGCACATTGCGGAGTGCGCCGACGATCTCGCAGTGATCCGTTCCTGCTGGGCAGATGGCATCAATCATTCCTCGGGCATTTGCCAGATGAACACCGGATCGATTCTCGCCGGACGCCCTTCGCTGGGTGCGTGGGTTTCTTACGGCCTCGGCACGGAAAACCAGAACCTTCCCGCGTTCGTCGTCATGCAGGACAACAATGCGACGGTCGTCAACGGGCCGCGCAACTGGGGGGCGGGTTTCATGCCCGCCGTCTATCAGGGCACGCGGCTTTCCTTTGGTTCGGAGCCGGTTCCCAACCTCAACACGCCGGACGGGATCAACGACGCACAGCAACGCGGCAAGCTCGATTACCTGAACCAACTCAATCGGCAGCACGCGCTGACGCGCCAGCAGCAAACGGAACTCGACGCGCGCATCGCCAGTTACGAATTGGCCTTTCGCATGCAGGCCGAAGCGCCCGAAGCCGTGGACATTTCAAAGGAGTCCGAAGCGACCAAAGAACTCTACGGCCTGGATCGGCGCGAGACGGTGACGATGGGCCGTAACTGCCTGCTGGCGCGACGGCTCGTCGAGCATGGGGTACGCTTCGTGCAGATTTATCACGGCGCCGGCAACAAATGGGACGCGCACAGCGGAATCGAGAAAAGTCATCCGGAACTTTGCCGATCGATGGACAGACCGGTCGCTGGGCTGCTCAAAGATCTGAAGTCACGCGGGTTGCTCGATACGACGCTGGTCGTGTGGGGTGGGGAATTTGGCCGCACGCCGATGTCGGAGAAAGGCGATGGGCGTGATCACAATCCCACAGGATTTACAATGTGGATGGCTGGCGGAGGCGTCAAAGGCGGGCAGACGATCGGCACGACCGATGAAGTGGGATTGCACGCAGTCGAGGATCGCCTGCACGTGCATGATCTCCACGCGACGATCCTTTACCTGATGGGTATTGACCACATGAATCTTGTGTATCGTTACAAGGGCCGTCCTGAGCGGCCTACGCTCAACGAAGGGGACGCTTACAAGAAGATCACGGCGGCATAACGCCAATCACTGTCCAGAATCAGGACAGTTTTAGGCCCGTCAAAGAAGCAGTCCCGCACGAATTGCGCGCGGGCATTGGCGCTGCTGTTCCACCAGGGAGATGGAGCAGCGATCGCCTCAAATCGATTTCGGAAGAGCGCTTCTACTTGTGCTGAGCATCATCGTGCTCGGAACGGGCTGCGCTTCGACTTCAGGATCTCGCACTCCGAGCGCCGCAAGCACCGCGGACGTACGACCTGCTGTCGGCATTGCTTCGTATTACGGCAAGAAATATCACGGCAGAAAAACGGCGAGCGGCGAGACCTACAATATGCACGCGCTGACGGCCGCGCATCGCTCACTGCCTTTTGGCACGCAGGTAAAAGTGACGAACCTTGCAAATGAGCGAGCAGTGGTTGTGCGAATTAACGATCGCGGGCCGTTTGTAAAAGGTCGAATTGTGGATGTTTCTCTGGAAGCAGCCCGCCGTTTGCAAATCATAGGCGCCGGTACGGCGCGCGTGCGTCTTGAACCGGTGAAACCGCAGTTGATTACCGGAACTGAGCCCCGCTAGGCGTCGAAACTGGGGCTCCGGCTTTATGGTCCCTTCAGCCCGAGGAAAAGAAGCACGAGGTCGATAACGAAGAGCAGCACGATGGTGCCTTCGAGCACGAGCATGATTCGGTTGGTCTGATCGTGCTGCAAAAGCTGATAGAGATCGTCCAGAGTCTTGAGCTTCTCGTCGATCGTGCGATGCCAATCGGCAAGATGGAATCGTGCCGCGATGTTTTCGTAAATGCGCGCAAGATGCCAGTCGCCGAAGAATTTCGTGATATTTGACAGCTCATCGCTTAGGCGCGCGAGATCGATGCGGATTTCCTTCAGCTCATGTAACACGTGCAAACGGCCGCGCCAACGGTTCCTACCCAGGTCACGATAGGATCGTTCAAGAGCGCCATCGAGCAGACGGTCGTAGGCTTCGAGTTCAGCCAGCTGCAGGTTCGCCAACTCCATGATGTAGAGCGTTTCATCAAAGTCGGCCTTTTCATCCACAAGCAGCGCGGCATCCCAGTCGACCACCACCACGTCGTTCTGGTAATAGCTGAGATGACGTCCCGTCGATTCGTCGGCTTCCTGCTTCGAGAGATAGCGTGCGTCGTCCTCTTGCGTGAGCAAGGCCGCAACTTCACGGCGATGAGCGGTGAGCCAGCTTTCTGCGCTGATGGCCACTCCTTCGGCGTTGGTCAAAGGCGCTTCCAGACAAAAAACGGTATATGCCTCTTCATCGACCAAATGCTCCACTGGCCGGATGTAATAAGGCCGCAACTCGTTACGGATGTCCTGCGCGAGTTGGCGCACTTCTTCGCTGAGTGACGCGTGGTCAAATTGCAGATCGTGGTACCCGACGAGGTCTTCGACCTTGTCGACTTCAAACGGTATGCGAACCGTGATGCTGATCGCCCCGACCGGCAGGAGCTTTACGACGCGCTCCAGCTTTACCGGGCCCTGTGGACCGGTACGTTCGACTGTCGGCAACCGCACCATCTGCGGCTTAAAGAAAAAGGGGTGACGGGGCGTGCGCTTGTCATTGCCGATTTCCAACGCCTCGAGTCGCTGCCCAAGAAGCTCGCGTACCGGTTCCCGAGCCATGTCGTAGGCAACGTCGAAGGCGTAGAGGTACACGACTTCCCCAACGTAACTCTTTCGCATTACGGCTGGCGAGACGACACCACGTGCCTCTGGAATGGTCGAAACCATAGCTCGGAACTAAAATTACGCTCGCTCCGACGGGCTGTCCAACGGGTGAATTTTGTTAAATCTTCGCGACAATCCGTTGTTTGGCACGGTCACGTAAGTACCTGCTAATCAAATACTTAGGCTTCTCGACCGCAAGTAACGTTAGGGATTAACGTGAGGCCGCCGCGGCCTTTTCCATGAAGTCGGTATTCGCCTCTTTCAGATCCAATTCTTTGATCCAGCCGTTGCGGTAACGAACGTCATGGCCCTCGGCCTGAAGCTTTAGCCCTTCGGGTGTGTCGCTGATACCTTTGCCGCCGTCGTTACCGCCGTCGACACCAGACCGAGGGCCGCCCCAGACCTGGTTGATGGGTTGGTTTGTGTGCACTTTGATGCCGTTGAAGTACATGGTGAGCATCGCGGGCTCGATTCGCTTGTCATCTTTGAATCGCGCGGCACGGAAGTTGATGTCGTAGGCATTCCATTTGCCGACACCTTTGTAGGCGTGATACGGCGATTCGCTCTCGTTTATAACGGCGCCCATGCCGTGCTTTGTCTTGTCGCCATCGAACACCTGGATTTCGTAGCGGTTTTGCAAATACACACCACTGTTTCCGCCGGGCTTCATCACGAGGAATTCGATGTGCAACCGCAAATCGCGATATTTCTTTTTCGTGACAATGTCGGCCGCGCCATACTTTCCTCCCGCGGCTGCGGGATCATCGCTCATCACGGCAGTTCCCTTGTCCACAGGGTCTTCGACGATTTTCCATTTGATCGGCATTGCTGATTTGAAACCGGGGCCCTCCCAATAAATCCATTTTTCATCCAGCGTTTTACGCGACCCGTCGATGACGACCTCCGCACCGGATAACGGGCGCGCTCCGACGCCGACTTCGGCTTTGGCAACAAAGGAGGCGCCCAATGCAAGGGTGTTAAAGAGCAGGAATGATTGGAGTTTGAGATTCACCGTTCCGTTTTGTCCGATTTCCGGTGATAAGGAAAGCACGAAGAGTCTAGCTTTTGACGCTGGATAGTCTCATCGATACTATCCTCGCCCATAATAAAGGCACTCGATGCGCAAGGTTAACACAAAGGACATTGCTGAAGTCACATGGTCTTCGCCGAAGGGGAAGTTTGCCGGGGCAGGCAAAGAGGTTTCGGAGGCGTTGGGCCGCAAGCCGCAATCGACAGAGCTCAAAGAGCGGCATCCATTTGATGTCGAGATTTTGCGCGTTCCGCCAGGCAAGAGCGCTTATCCATACCATTCTCACAGCGCGCAATGGGAGTTTTATCACGTGATTTCGGGACAGGGCGTGGTCCGGCACAAGGAAGGGAAGACAGCGGTTGAGGCCGGCGATGCATTCGTATTCGCGCCAGACGAGCCCCACCAGCTCACAAATGATAGCTCTGAGGATCTTTTGGTCTACGTCGTCGCGGACAATCCGATGGGTGAATCGTGCCATTTCCCTGACAGCAGGAAATGGCTCGTGCGTTCACCGGAGCGAAGACTCATTCGATCCGAGGCAGTGGAGTATTACGATGGCGAGGAATGAGACAGCAGACGCTGCACCTATTCGGCCGGTTTCTCCGCGCTTTCGCCGGTGCTGCCGTTGGAACGGGTTTTCGGCCGGCTGACGGTGCGCAAGCGGTCGCGGAGCATGTCGGCCCGCAGCAGGTCGCGCTCTTCGGCGCTGAGTTTTTCGGAAAAGCGCTTCTGTAAATGCGCCGGTTGCGTGGTGATGAAGAGTTCATCAACGAGCCACCGTTCAAGGTTTTCGAAGAGGCTCAGATCAACACCCAGACGCATGAGTGAGAGGAGATTCATGGTCTCTTTCGAGGAAATGCTGTGCGCGTTCGCCAGAATGCCATAAGCGCGGCCGATGTGATTGTAGACCGCCTTGGGCTTCTTTTCGAGCAGCGTGCCGCGGGCGTTTTCCTCGTGTTCGATGATTTGCGCGAGGACTTTGTTGAGCCGTTCGACGATATCCGCTTCGGATTCGCCCAACGTCATCTGGTTCGAAACCTGGAATACATTGCCGAGAGCTTCGGTCCCTTCGCCATATAAACCGCGCACCGCGAGGCCCAACTTGTTGACCGCCTGAATGATCTGGTTGATTTGCTCGGCCAGCACGAGGCCGGGAAGATGGAGCATCGCGCTGACACGAATGCCCGTACCCAAATTGGTCGGACACGCCGTGAGATAGCCGAGGTCGGGCGTGAACGCATAGTTAAGCCGCTTCTCAAGTTTTGAATCAACCTGATCGATCGCGTTCCATGCCTGCTTGAGCTGAAGTCCCGGCCGCAAGGCTTGCATGCGCAGGTGGTCCTCCTCATTGATCATCACGCAGAGCGATTCATCACGGTTCAGGACCAGACCGCTGCCTGCACTTTTGGCGGCGTGTTCGCGGCTGATAAGATGCCGCTCGACGAGAATGTTTTTGTCCATGACGGTGAGGTTGTCCATGGACTCTGAAAAGGCACTGGCCATTTGAGGCAGCGATTCCACAGCAGGGCGGATCGCCTCCAGGGCTTTCACGCGCTCTGCCTTTTTTGCCCAGCCGGGGAAGGGCATACCCTTGAGGTTTCGCGCCAGGCGGACGCGGCTTGAAAGGACAATTCGATTGTGCGGCCCCTCTCTACGCGAAGCCTCGGCGGGCGAGACTAAAAATTCATGGACGTTCATGACGTCGTTTCAGCCATTTTCTCTTTCGTGGCCTTTATTTCATCGCGCACTTGCGCCGCCTGCTCGAAGTCTTCGTCGGCCACAGCTTTATCGAGTTTCTTTTGAAGCGATTTGAGTTTGTCCGAAAGATCGCGCGTTTGCTGGAGTGAGGGTGGCACTTTGCCGGTGTGTTTGATGCCTTTATGCATCGATTTGAGAAGCCCCTCGAGTCCTTCCGCGAAGGTGACATAACATTCCGAGCAACCCAGCCGGCCGGCCTTCTTGAAATCGGCGTGCGTGAAGCCGCAGTGCGGACACTTCAGATCGCTGCTGCCGGCGGCCTGCTCCATCTCCTGCGAAGCGCCCAACCCGAGCAGAAGATCAGCCAGCGAAAACCCGGCGGGATCATTCACGCCTTTCTGTTTGGCGCATTCCTCGCACAGATCGACCTTCTGCATCTTGTCACCGACGATCTGGGTGAGATGCACCTTGGCCTCTCGTTCTTTGCAAACACAACATTGCATAGCAATTATGCGAGCGTATCTAGTTTTCGTACGCCCTGATTCAAAGTATGGGAAAATCCCGGCACAATCAAGTGAGGGATTATCCGAACACAGAGCGGCCGTGCGCACGCACGCGTTGGCGCACGTTTTCAGGTATGGATGGGCTCGCCGGAAACCTGAGTGAGGGCCTTGTATTTGGCGACGAGGCTTTTGGTGATTGGTCCCGGTTTGCCAGTACCGACGAGGCGCCCATCGATTTTGACCACGGGGATGAGTTCTGCGCCCGTCCCCGTAAGGAAGCATTCATCCGCGTTGAACATATCGTAGCGCGTAAGGTTCGGCTCGCTCACGGTGATGCTGCCTTCGCGGGCCATTTCGATCACGACGCTTCGGGTGATGCCATAGAGCGCGCCCGCTGAGAGTGGAGGAGTGAACATCTGGCCTGCCTTGATGATGAAGACGTTATCTCCCGTGCACTCCGAGACATAGCCTTCGGCGTTGAGCATGATTGCTTCCTCGCAACCGCCGTTGTTGGCCTCAATCTTCGCCAGAATATTGTTGAGGTAATTCAGCGACTTGATTGCTGGATTCAGCGCGCTGTGAAGATTACGCACGGTCGGGACGGTAATGATCTCCAGACCGCGCTCGTACATCTCCACCGGGTAAAGCTGGATTTTGTCGGCAATGATAATGACCGACGGTTTCTTGCAGCGGTTCGGATTCAAACCGAGCCCGCCGACGCCGCGCGTTACCATCAATCGGACGTAACCATCACGAATCTTATTTCGACGGCAGGTATCGACGACCGCTTCCATCATATCAGCATGCGAGAGCGGAATGGTAAGCAAAAGCGCCTTCGCCGAATAGAACAGCCGATCGATATGCTCCTTGAGCTTGAAAACGCGCCCGTTGTAGGCGCGGATTCCCTCAAAAATGCCGTCCCCGTAAAGCAACCCGTGATCGAACACCGAGATCCTGGCGTCCTTCTCGTCGAGGTACTTGCCGTCGATATAAATTTTCATGTCGAAAAGTTCGGGCACGCTACGAGAAACGCGATGGGGGTGCAATGAAGGAGTTCTTCAATTCCGGAATTGCCTCACTCCCGGCGGACGTGCAGAGTTTGCGACGAACTTAACCAAGATACGTATGCCCAACCCCTGGACTGGAAAAGGTAACCCCTACACGCGAAAGGAAGTCGTCGAACGACTGCGGGACGCGCTCAAGAAAGGCGAACCGATTATCGCGGCCGGCGCCGGCACCGGGATCAGCGCCAAATTTATCGAGAAAGGCGGCGCCGACCTTATCATTATTTACAACTCCGGGCGCTTCCGCATGTCGGGTCATGGCTCCACGTGCGGCTTGATGGCATACGGCGATGCCAATGCTGTCGCGATGGAAATCGGCGAATTCGAGGTGTTGCCCGTCGTGCAGGAGATCCCGGTAATTTGCGGCGTGCACGCGACCGACCCGCGCCGCCGCATGTGGCATTGGCTCCTTCAAGTGAAAGACATGGGATTTTCAGGCGTAAATAATTTTCCAACCCACACCATCGTCGATGGTCTGTTTCGGCAGGTGCTGGAAGAGACCGGCATGAGCGTGAAAAAGGAGTTCGAAATGGTCGCGCTCGCGCGGAAGATGGATTTGTTCAGTATCGTCTATGTGGCCACGCCGGATGAAGCGAAAGCGATGGCCGAGGCTGGCGCAGATGCGATCATCGCGCACGTGGGGACCACGGTTGGTGGATCGATCGGTGTAAGGGGAGCAGTGGTGACAATGAAAGAGGCTGTCGCCCGCACGCAAGCGATCATTGAGGGCGCGCGCAAGGTCCGCAAAGACGTCATCTTCCTCTCGCATGGTGGCCCGATCTGCAAACCGGAGGACGCCGCCTACATCAACGAGCACACCGACTGCGTCGGATTTGTAGGGGCTTCAAGCCTGGAGCGGCTCGCAGTCGAAGATTCGCTGACCGAGCTGACGAAACGGTTTAAGAAGGTTCCTGTTCGAAAGGAGTCGTTGAAGGCGTTTAAGAACCGATAAAGCGACTCATTTTGCCTTCTTGATGTTTTTTAACAGTGCGTTTGCGCAAGCCTCGGCGAAGACCGCGTCATTAATCGCGCAATCCATCTCGATTACTTCCATGTCCTTGCGCAAATTCGATTTGATCCCGTCAAACAAGGCTTTGTCCGCGACCGGATCATGAAACTTCTGGCCCGACGCGCTGATCACGCTGATGGCTTTTTGTGGGATAAGCACCGTCACCGGACCAGTCGACGCATTCAACTTCTGCGCGATGATCTTTCCCAGTTGCGTGCATTCATCGGGCGTGGTGCGCATCAGTGTAACCTGGGGGTTGTGTTGATAGAATGTGCGACCTTTGAATTTCACCGGTACAGAATCGGGCGCGTAGAAGTTGACCATGTCGAGGCAACCCGGCGTGACGATCGCAGGAACACCGTGTTTGGCTGCGGCTTCGAGGCGAGTCGGCCCGGCGGCGAGATAGCCGCCAACAAGTTCATCGGCCCATTCTGTGGTCGTGATGTCGAGAACGCCCGCGACCATTCCGGATTCAATTAATGATTCCATCGTCCGGCCTCCCACACCTGTCGCGTGAAACACAAGGACTTCGTAACCCTGTTTCTCAAGAAGTTGGCGCGCGCATGTCACACATTCGGTCGTATTCCCAAACTGGCTCGCGACAATAATCGGCTTGTCTTCGGTGGCCGGCGGCTTCGCCTCGACCATCCCGCAAATCGCGCCCGCTGCGCGCGTGAGAATCTGGCGCGAAATGCGATTGAGTCCGGCCACATCCACAATGCTTGGAAACAACACCACGTCTTTCACTCCGACATATTGTGACGTGTTGCCGCTGGCGAGCGTCGTGACCATTACTTTCGGAAAACCGATTGGCAACGCGCGCATGGCTGCCGTGCCGATTGCGGTGCCGCCTCCGCCGCCCAACGAAATCACTCCATCGACACGTTTTTCCTGCACGAGCTTGCTTAGCAGGGCAGGGGCCCCGCGCGACATCGCGTCCACAGCCTCTCCGCGATCGCGTTTCGCAACGACTTTAGCGAGATCCACGCCCGCCGCGGCGGCAACTTCATCGCGACTGATATCGGGCTTTAACCTCGCTTCCTCCAGTGTGCCTGTATCGATGATGAGAACTCTGTGACCACGCTGGCGAATTTGGTCGGCGACAAAGGCATGTTCCTCTCCTTTGGTGTCCATTGTCCCGAGGACTGCGATCGTGGCCATGGAATGGAGACTACCGCTTACGTAAATCCACTGCAGCGAAAAATTTTACTTGGAAGGCTTTTCGGTGATGGCATCGATTGAGCCGACCTGAGCGATCCTGGCTGCATCGATGACTTTCACCACTTCTCCGAAAGGGGCTTGTTTATCAGCTTTGATGGCGACTTTGACCTTCGGGTCATTTTGCGCGGCCACGAACAGTTCCTTTTGCAACTGATCCGCGGTCAATGGCCGATTCTCGATAAAGAAGAACGGGAAATTCGTCGCTACTAAAACCACCAGCGGCTTCGCATCAGTCGACGTGCCCGGTTTCGCCTGCTTCGACTCCGGCAACGTCAACCGGAGCGCCGGATCGCGCTTCTTCGCGGTGGTCGTCACCATGAGGAAAATCAGAACAACCAGCAGCACGTCGATTAGCGAAACGATAATAACCGTCGGCGTGCGCCGCTTTTTGCGCGAGGCGAAGTGCATTTACGATTGCGCGCTCGGCTTTGGTGTTGGCAGGACCTGAGGATAAGATTGTGGCCGCGTCGCGGTCTGCTGCTTCGGAGCGCTGACCGGCCTGGTGGCGACCCGGTCGTCCTGTCGATAATGTTTGCGGAGAAATTCGTCGCATAAGCTTTCCATCTCGACCGAAAGCGTCTCGACTTTCTTGCTGTAATAACTCCAGGCGACCAATGCCGGGATCGCGATAAGCAGCCCCAGCAGCGTCGCGTTCAACGCAAGGCTGATGCCTTGGGCGAACTTCGTATGTTCCTGCATGCCCGACGGATCCATGTGCCCGAAGAGCGTGATCAATCCGTAAATCGTTCCCACCAATCCCAGCAGCGGAGCGATACCGACGATGATTTCGAGCACCACCAGGCCGCGCTCGAGTTTGGTGACTTCGTGGCGCGCGCGCGTTTCGAGCACATCGACCGTTTCCTCTTTCGGCCAATCCAAATGTTCGCTGACGAAGAGCAGGAGTCTGGACAGCGTAGAGGGCTTCTCCTGGCAAATGTTCCGCAACTGTTCGAGCTGGTTCTCGGAGTGATAACACTGCACGGCATAAACGACATCCGGCGGAATGACTTTGGTCCAGCGCAGCGCGAGTCCCCGCTCCACAATGAAAGTGACCGCCACAATCGAGGTGATCACGAGAGCGATGATGAAGAATATATCCATGATGAATGTGTCCTATATGTGATTAATAATACACGAAAGTGAAGCGAACGTCGCGGTAGCCTTGCGGAAATGTCAGCCGCATGTCTCGCGGCCACGGGGCGTACGGAGCCGGATCCAGCACAGCCTTTTGGCAGATCAGGCCCAAGACTTCGCCCACCTCTGTTTCCGTCTGTCTCAATTCCATAATTTGTCCATCGTATCTCAAGCGAAACTCAAGCACCACTTTTCCGGAACGCTGGCCGAACGATGTATTGTCCAGGATGTCGAACCACCTTTGCTGCACAGCGTTGATGAAGGCAGCATCATACGCGCCAAAGCTCGTGGCTTTCACGTCGAAATTCAATTGGCCGTGGCGCTTGACCCCTCCGTCCTGCTTCATCTTCTCACCGGCAATGTTCTTTTGCGTGCGCGCCGCGGCTAACGTCCGCACCTTTTCTTTCGTTGGGATCGTCACCGTCTCGCTTGGATCAGGCTCGGCCTTGGCCTTCGCCAGATCGCCCGGTGGCGCGCTCTTCGCTTTGTCCGGTTGCGGCACGGAGGGTTGCAAAGGTTGCGGCCGCAGCACCGTTTCATTCCTCGGGATTTCGGTGCGCGTGCCGTCCACCTTTGGCTTTTCCGTTTCAACGGTCGCATCTGGATTTGCCGCCTTCACGTTGGCAATCCCGTAAAACTTCGCGTCCTTGGGAGGCTCGGTGGCTGCCTGGGCCGGATCCACTTCCATGAAAGTTAACTGGATTTCCCGCTGCCTCTGCTGGAGCGCTGCCAATTGCTTGGCGGACACTTTTACAGCCCGCTTTTTGGTGAGGTTTAGCAACCAGGTGGCCTGATGGTCCCACCAGCCCAGGTGTTTGCCGACCCGCCATGTCCCGAAAAGGGCCAAATGGATAATGAGCGAAATGCAGAACGCCGCCGCCAATGGCTGTTTGGCCGCGAAATTGCGCAGATTTCCTGGTTGAACCCAATACATCCAACAAAAAGAATGCCGTAGCACAACGCGTGCGGCAATAAGGAATGCAGATACTGTGCCGTTTTGAGGCAAAAAGACGCGATGCGGCCGCGGCTAAGCAACTGCTCGTCCGGCGGCAACTTACGCCTCATGAGCGAAAAATGAGTTGCCGTGGAGACGGAATTGAAGGCCTCTATTCCGTTTACTGGCACAATGATCTTCATCATGTTGATGAAGTTTTAGTGATGGCGGATATGAATAAGAGCGAAATGCAAATGACAGCGCGAGCGCTGGTCGCGCCAGGGAAAGGAATCCTGGCAGCTGACGAAAGTCTCCCGACAATCGAAAAGCGCTTCAAAGCAATCCAGGTTGCGGCCACCGAGGAGAATCGGCGTGCCTACCGCGAGATGTTGTTCACTGCGCCGGGGCTGGGCGCCTACATCAGCGGGGTCATTCTGTTCGATGAGACTTTGCGTCAACGAGGGACTGACGGTACTTCGTTTGTTGAGATCCTTGGAAAGCAGAAAATCATTCCGGGAATCAAGGTGGATAAAGGCACGAAGGCGCTGGCGGGATTTCCCGAGGACAATATAACTGAAGGACTCGACGGTCTCCGGGAGCGTTTCGCGGAGTACGCGAAGCTTGGAGCGCGGTTCAGCAAGTGGCGAGCGGTCATTAATGTGGGACCAAACATCCCGGGCAGGACGTGTCTTGAAAGCAACGCGGAGGCGCTGGGCCGTTTCGCTGCTCTGAGCCAGGAGGCCGGCCTGGTGCCGATCGTCGAACCGGAAGTATTGATGGACGGAGAGCATACGATTGAACGCCATTTTGAGGTTACGGACGGAGCGCTTGAGAACGTTTTCAATGCTCTTCGGCGGCATAAAGTGCAATTCGAAGCGATGCTGCTCAAGCCGAACATGGTGTTGCCTGGCAAGAGTTCCCCACAGCAGGTGAACAATGAGGAAATTGCCCACGCAACGCTAACTTGCATGTTGCGCAACGTGCCGGCGGCAGTTCCAGGAATCGTTTTCCTGTCAGGAGGCCAAAGTGATGTGCAGGCGACGGAGCGCCTTGATGCGATGAACAAGCGCGGCAAAGCGCCGTGGGAATTGGGCTTTTCGTATGGCAGGGCTTTACAGGCTCCCGCGCTCGCTGCCTGGAGGGGAAAACCTGAGAACGTGTCTGCGGCGCAAGCGGCGTTGCTTCACCGGGCGCGCTGTAACGGTGCGGCCCGATCCGGCAGTTATGGGCCCGAATTGGAGAAATCGCCTTCTTAGTGGACGGCCTCATTCCCTCCTTTCCCATGGCGAAGACAAAAGGAGCGTAGTTTTTGCCAAATCCGGGAGAGCCGGCCTTTTGCCTGCAAGGCATGGTTTAATGGCTGCGGAAGTACGGAATAAAATGAATGTTTTGAACTCGTCACTCTGTGCGTTCGTCAGGTAGAATAGAAGACCTTCTGATGAACGTTGCACGCACCGAATTGACACGAACAGACGGGAGTTGGCCTCGCAAGACCTTGTGGCTTTTGCCTGTAGTCGTGCTTGAATTTGCCCGCGTGGCGCCAGCCGCGCAAACCACAATCAATTTCAACCGTGATGTCCGGCCGATTCTGGCGGAGAACTGCTTTGCTTGTCATGGTCCAGACAATAATGCACGCAAAGCCGGGCTCCGGCTGGACACAAAAGAAGGCATTTTCGAACAAACGAAGAAGCACGAACCAGCGGTGGCGCCGGGCAGCCTGGAAAAGAGCGAATTGTGGGCTCGCATCAACGCAAAGGATCCTGATGACATCATGCCACCGCCGAAATCGAACAAGGTCCTCAAGCCAGAGCAAAAGGAGCTGTTTAAGAAATGGATTCTTGCCGGCGCGCCCTGGCAAGGGCATTGGGCTTACATCAAACCAGAGCGCCCGGCCGTTCCAAATGTAACCCAGCGTGGCTTCAAAATCCGCAATCCGATCGATTCCTTCATTCTCGCAAAGCTTCAAAGCAAAGGTCTGAAGCCCGCGCTTGAAGCAGACGCGCGTACGCTGGCTCGTCGTCTTTCGCTGGACCTCACCGGCTTGCCACCAAAGCCAGAGTTGGTCGAAGCGTATCTGAGTGATCGTTCCGCGGCCGCGTATCAACGTCTCGTCAAGGGCTTGATGGACTCGCCACAGTGGGGAGAGCACCGCGCCCGTTATTGGCTCGACGCTGCGCGTTATGCGGATACGCACGGGCTTCACTTCGATAATTACCGTGAGATGTGGCCCTACCGTGACTGGGTCATCAAAGCGTTCAGCCGAAATATCTCATTTGATCGGTTTATTCTCGAGCAGATCGCCGGCGATTTGCTGGATAATCCGGACGTCGATCAACTCGTCGCGACCGGTTTTCAGCGCTGCAACATGACCACCAACGAAGGCGGTACGATCGACGAGGAGAATCTGGCCAATTACGCCAACGATCGTGTGACCACCACGGGATGGGTATTCCTGGGGACGACCCTGAATTGCGCGGCCTGTCACGATCACAAGTTCGATCCGATCAAGCAGAAGGATTTCTATTCGATGGAAGCGTTCTTCCGCAATACCACGCAACCGGCGAAAGATGGCAACGTCAGAGACTCGAATCCAAGCATCCTTGTGCCGCAGACTACCGAGGACGCCCGACGCTGGGACGCGTTGCCCGCGGAAATCACCACGGCGAAGAAAAAGGTCGATCAGCGGCGCAAGGAAGCGAAACCCGAGTTCGAAACCTGGCTGACGGATGCAAAGGCCGACGAGTTCGGCAGGGAGATTCCCACGAAAGGACTGAGCGTTCACGCCTCACTTAATGAACAGCGAACCAACGATGTGGTTGCTTTGGTTCGCGGGGAGCCCAGGACGATTCCACTCACGAACGACCTGGAATGGCAGGATGGCAAGCTCGGCCGCGCGCTGGTTTTGAAAGCGAACAATACACTGGACCTTGGTGACGCCGGCGACTTCGAGGGCACCAACGGGTTCAGTTATGGGGCCTGGGTGCGCGTGAGCAAAGCCGAGGGCAGTGGCGCGGTTGTCTCGCGCATGGACGTCGAGAAGGATTTCCGGGGTTGGGACTTGCTGCAGAATGACAAGAGGTTTGCCGTCCATATCGTTCACAAATGGCCGGATAACGCGATTAAAGTTTCAACCAAAGAGGACGTGATCAAAGAGAAGACCTTTCAGCACGTGTTCGTCACCTACAACGGTTCCGGAAAGGCAAAGGGAGTGAAGATTTACATCGACGGCACAGAGACTCCCCTGAAGGTGGATACGGACACTTTGAATGGAAGTATCCGAACGCCCGTGTCCTTGCGCGTCGGCCAGCGCAGCAAAGGCCAGGAGTTCGAACGCGGTCGCGTGCAGGACCTGCGTCTCTACGAACACAAACTCGCTGCGAAAGAGGTGATGGCGTTGGCGAAAGTGGTTCCAGTCTATCAGGCCCTGACGCTTGCCGCCGATCAACGCACTCCCGAGCAGACCGGGAATATCTACGAGTATTGGCTGACCACGCGCGATGAACCTTATTTGAAGCTGGCAAAGGCCAATGCCGCGCTCAACTCGGAGCAGGCCGCAATTAAGGAGCGTAATCCCGTGACGCACATTCAGCGGGAGAAAGCCAACTCCATGCCGATGGCGTACGTTCTGTTCCGCGGCCAATACGACAAGCCGAAGGACAAAGTTACGGCCGCCACGCCCGGGGTGCTGCACGCAATGCCGGCGAGTGCCCCGACCAACCGGCTTGGTCTTGCCCAATGGCTGATCTCGCCGGAAAACCCGCTAACCGCGCGCGTGACTGTCAATCGGTTTTGGCAGGAGATTTTCGGCGTCGGCCTGGTGAAAAGCGCCGAAGACTTTGGCACCACCAGTGAACCGCCCTCACATCCCGAGTTGCTCGACTGGCTGGCGGTCGAGTTCGTCGAGAGCGGCTGGGACGTGAAGCACATTTTCGAGTTGATCGTGATGTCATCCACCTATCGCCAGAGCGCGGAAGTCACGCCGGAGAAACTCGAAAAGGACCCGCAAAATCGACTGCTCAGCCGCGGTCCGCGCTTCCGCATGGATGCCGAGATGGTTCGCGATTACGCGCTGGCGGCGAGCGGATTGCTTGTGGAAAAAGTCGGCGGACCAAGCGTGAAGCCCTATCAGCCGGACGGAGTTTGGGAAGCCGTCGCCATGCCCGAGAGCAACACGAAAAAATACAAGCGCGATTCCGGGGATTCCCTCTATCGACGCAGCCTCTACACGTTTTGGAAGCGCGCCGCCCCTCCGGCGACCATGGATATCTTCAACGCGCCCAGCCGTGAAGTTTGCGCGGTGCGCCGCGAGCGGACTGACACGCCGTTACAGGCGCTGGTAACCCTGAACGACCCGCAGTTCGTCGAAGCCGCGAGGCACCTGGCGCAGGCGACTCTAACTGGCAACCACAACGAAGAAGCCGCTTTGGATGAGATGGCAATGCGTTTGTTGGCGCGACCGTTCTCTTCGAAAGAGAAAGCTGTTGTGAAAAAGACCCTCGCCAACATGCGGCGCTTTTACGAGCAGGACCCCGAGGCCGCCAAACAGCTCCTGTCCATTGGCGAATCGAAACCTTGCGAGTCGGTCCCGGCGCCGCAACTCGCCGCCATGACCATGGTCGCGAACCAGTTAATGAACCTTGACGAGGTGCTCAACAAATGAAAAGTGAATCAGTATTCAGTAGGTCAGTAAACAGTAAGCCTGCAACTCAGGTCGGCGAATCGCTCTGGTACGCACGACGATTCCAGGAACTCGCTGTCTACAAAAAAACCCGGTTGCTTTCCCGCGAGGTTTTTAACGTCTCTAAAGCTTTTCCAAGGGAGGAAGCCTTTTCGCTCACTGACCAACTCCGACGCGCTTCCCGTTCGATAGGCGGTCAACTCGCCGAAGCTTGGGCTAAGCGGCGTTATCCAAAGCATTTTCTTAGCAAACTTACCGATGCGGATGGCGAGCAACTGGAAACTCAGCATTGGCTCACCGTAGCTTTCGATTCCGGGTATATCTCGGAAGAAGAAACTCGTCGTCTTGGGCAACTCTGCCTCGAAGTCGGCTGCATGCTTGGAGAAATGATCACAAAAGCGGAACAGTTCTGCCGCTCAGAAGGGGATCACCTGGCTGAAGAATCTGCAGCCTATAACACTCAAATCGATCTCGCGGCGATTACTGACCTACTGATCCACTGACTTACTGACCTACTGGCTACCATGAGCCTGTTTGAAGATTACAAGCGATACGAAACACGGCGCCAATTCTTCGCGCGCGGCAAGAACGCCCTCGGTTACGCCGCCCTCGCGTCATTGCTCGGTCCCACGCTCCGGCTGTGGGGCGAGGAAGCCGGGAAATCGACGCTGCCCCACTTTCCCCCGAAAGTGAAGAATATCATTTATCTCCACATGGTCGGAGGACCGTCGCAGATGGACCTTTACGACTACAAGCCCGTCATGCAGGAGTGGTACGACAAGGACCTGCCCGACTCCGTGCGCATGGGCCAGCGTCTGACTACGATGACGTCGGGTCAGAAACGGTTTCCGGTGGCCCCGTCAAAGTACAAATTCAGCCAGGCCGGCAGTTGCGGGTTATGGATGAACAAGGAATTGCTGCCATGGACCGCCAAATGCGTCGATGACATGGCGTTTATTCGCTCGATGCACACGGAAGCGATCAACCACGAGCCGGCGATCTGCCACATGCAAACCGGCAGCATGGTTTCGGGCCGGCCGTGCATTGGTTCATGGGTGAGTTATGGTCTGGGATCGTTAAACCAAAACCTCCCAACGTTTGTGGTGCTTGTCGCCGAACCCAGCAACAAGGAACAGATTCAGGCGATCAGCGCGCGGCTCTGGTCCAGCGGATTTTTGTCGGGGGAACATGCAGGTGTTTCGTTCCGCAGCCAGGGTGATCCGATTCTGTTCATCAGCAATCCGGCCGGAGTTCCGACGGATTTGCGTCGCAAGCAACTCGACGGTCTCAAGGCGCTGAACGAAATGGCGTACAAAAAGGTCGGCGATCCTGAAACGCACACGCGCATTCAACAATTTGAGATGGCGTTCCGCATGCAGGCCAGCGTGCCGGAATTGATGAAGGTCGAGAACGAACCAGAATCGACTTATAAGCTTTATGGCGACGAGGCGAAGAAGCCGGGAACATTTGCGTTTACGGCTTTGCTGGCGCGTCGATTGGTCGAGCGTGGCGTACGATTTGTCCAGATCTATCACAACAACTGGGATCATCACTCGAACGTGGGCGGCCGCTTGCCGATGCAATGCAAGGACGTTGACCAGGCCACCTACGGTTTAATCAACGATCTCAAGGCACGCGGCTTATTCGATAGCACCTTGGTTATCTGGGGCGGCGAATTCGGGCGCACCATCTACAGCCAGGGCGGACTTACCAAGGACAACTACGGCCGTGATCATCACCCTCGCTGCTTTACCATGTGGATGGCCGGTAGCGGCGTGAAGGGCGGCGTTGTTTACGGGCAGACCGACGAGTTCAGTTACAATATCGTCGAAAATCCCGTGCACGTTCGTGACTTTCACGCCACCGTCCTGCACCTGCTTGGCATTGACCACAGCCGATTTACCGTGAAGTGGCAGGGGGCCAACATGCGCCTTACCGGCGTCGATGCCGAAGCCCAGGTTGTCAAAGACCTTCTAGTCTGATTCGGTGTTTGCGGCGTAGCGCAGAACTCTGTTCTGCTGTTTCGCCGAACTCCGTTCGGCAGGCCGGGCGCCAATCCCGTACTCGCGCAAAACCAGTTCAAACGGACACATGCAAAACGAACCGCCCCGATCCGGCTACATCTTTGCCGAAAACGCCATAATCAATTGAAGAGCAATTTCCGTGTAGTCCCTGCCAATTTCCGCCTGCCGATGCGGCCTGGGATTTCCGAATTATTTAATATGAGCATCAATATGAACGTGAACCGAACCCGGAGGCTGCTGCACCCGGAACCGATTCCAGTCGAGAACGTCCTGCCCGCGAGGGATCGTTGGGTCCTCGTGTTTACCGCCGCTTATCGCTGTTTGGGCTACCAGGAGAATGGCATCTGGCGCGATGTAATGCATGGGCGCCGCATTCGCGATCGCGTTGTCGGTTGGCTGCCAATGGATGACCTGGACGTCGCGTAGAATGCAAAGCGTCCGGTCTGACAATCTGCCTGCGAATCACCTGGCAAAGTTGTTAGCCCTCGGAAGCCAGGGAATTTCCTGTCATTCGCATCCGCTGTCGCGCATCCTCGCGGAGAATGCCTTCACTCCTGTTCCGCTCCCGGTCGAAAGATTTTCTTATTTTGGTTAGAGCGGGATTGGTTGCTCCGCTGACCATGGTTGGCACGCCTGCGGCAGCGTCTCCCGCCGATGTCGATTGGACAACCTATCTCGGCGATAAAGGGCGAACGCTTTACTCTCCGCTCCAGCAGATTAACCGGAACAATGTCACTCAACTGAAAATCGCATGGACCTACGACACCGGTGACAAAGGCGAATACCAGGCCAACAATCTGATTATCGCGGGAGTGCTTTATACCGCTTCACCTACTCGTAAGGTCATCGCCCTCGACGCCGGGACCGGTCGGGAACTCTGGAAATGGAATCCTCAATCCGAAAGGCCGGGAGGGGCGGCCGCGAGACAGCGCGGCCTGGTGTTCTGGCAAAATGAAAGCGGGGGCGAACAGCGCTTGTTCACCGGTGTGGGCAATTATCTCTATGCGATTGATCCAAAATCTGGCCAGACGATCCGAAGCTTCGGCCAAAATGGTTCCATTCACCTTGGTGGAGGCCTGGACGTGGAGGGGACACCCGGTGTCGGGCTTAACACGCCAGGCATCACCTACAAGGATTTTCTCATCATTGGTGGCATCGGTGGTCCAGGCGCTGTCCGCGCCTTTGATGTCAGAACCGGTCTGCGGCGCTGGATATTTCATCTGATTCCACGACCGGGAGAATTGGGATACGACACGTGGCCCGCGGAGGCCTATAAAACTGCGACCGGTGTCATGCCATGGCCGGGTCAATCGTTGGACGAAAAACGTGGGATCGTTTACATCCCCACCAAGACGGCGGAACCTGACTTCTACGGCGGCAATCGCCACGGGATGAATCTGTTTGCGAACAGCCTTGTCGCTCTGGACGCCGCGACAGGAAAGCGGCTGTGGCATTACCAGATCGTACACCACGATTTGCTGGACAAAGACCTGCCGTGTCCTCCGGTTCTTTTGACGGTGACCCACCGTGGCAAAAAAATCGACGCTGTGGCCCAGGGAACCAAGCACGGGCTGTTGTTCGTGTTTGATCGCGTCACAGGTGAGCCCCTTTGGCCGATTGAGGAGAAATCGGTTCCCAAATCGGACCTTCGCGGGGAGCAGGCATGGCCAACACAACCCTTCCCCACCAGGCCTGCGCCGCTCATGCGGCAGGGTTATGGGGAAGCGGATGCTTCGAATATTTCACCGCAGGCTTATTCCAATACGCTCGAACGAATCCGGCTCTCGCCCAACTTCGGACCGTTTCCCGCCCCCAGCCTGAAGGAGACAGTTATGTTTCCAGGATTCGACGGGGGCATGGAATGGGGTGGCGGCGCGGCGGATCCCGATGGGATTTATTATGTCAATATCAACGAAATTCCCTGGCTCATGCAAATGGTCGAGACACGCCGCGCCGACGGCACATCCGTCCCGCGCGGTGAGCGCGATTACATGGCTTTTTGCGCACCTTGTCACGGGCTGGATCGCGCCGGCAGCCCGTTGAGTGGCTTTCCTTCCCTGATTGACATCGGCAGCCGAAAGACTCGCGAGCAACTGACGCTCATCACGACGCAGGGAGCGGGGCGGATGCCAGCCTTCGATCAACTGCCCGACGGCCAGCGCAATGCCATCCTGGATTATGTGCTCGGCGGCCCGCCACTCTCGGTGTCACGTAACGAAGGTGGAAATGTTGCGCCGACAGGTGGCGGCAATACTCCGCCCTATGCATTTGCCGGATTCCGTCGTTGGTTCGACCCGGAAGGTTACCCAGCGATCAAACCGCCGTGGGGTACCTTGAACGCAGTGGATCTGAATACGGGCGAGATCAAGTGGAAGGTTCCACTGGGCGAATACCCGAAACTGAAAGCGCGCGGCCTCCCGACAACGGGTACCGAGAATTATGGCGGACCTGTAGTGACGGCTGGCGGCCTTATTTTTATCGGCGCCACCGCGGACGAAACCTTCCGGGCGTTCGATAAACGGACTGGCACGATCCTCTGGCAGGCTCCGCTGCCGTTCGGGGGCAATGCCACTCCTAGCACCTACATGATCAATGGCCGCCAATTTGTCGTGATTTCCGCCGGAGGAGCCAAATCGGGCCGCCCCGCTGGTGGCAGCCTCGCCGCGTTTGCCCTCCCCGAAACACCGGCCAAATAAAAGTTCGGACTACTACGGTTTGCCCGCCTGCCTGCTCAAATAGAGAACCGCATCGCCGTGGAAAGGCGGAGTGAATGTGATAGTGGTGCCACCATCCACGGCCCCGTTGCCGGATTCATCCACTCAACCGCGAAGCTTCCCTGGAGAATCCTGGGCGGGCTTATCAAGCGATCGGACTTCCAGAACGGCGTCCGCCCAGCCTGCCGGTCTCGAGAACTCCCTCGTGCCGGATGTCGGAAGAATCTCGATCGCGAGCCGATCCCCCGTTGCCGGGTTGATCCACGATGCGGAGGCTTCCTTGCTGGCTGTGATCCCGGACATGTTAATTCTGACCTCGCGTTCGCCCGCCAGATAACAGACCAGCCACCGGCCGGTCGTGGAACGGGCTGCAAGGTTAAGAGTATCGCCTTGAATGTTGCCGCCGCGGTTGAAAACGGCTTGATCCGGAATCATCGTCCACCACTCGTCGAGCCCGGTGAAGACATTCCTCAGGATTGTCATCTGCCGGGCGCCTGGATCATCCAGAGCTGCGCGCCAGCCAGGTCGCACTCGCCATGAATGGTTATGCCCGTAACCGTGAAACCCGCCGGCCAGACATGTGTAATACGCTTCGCGGCGCACGTGAAGCGGAGCGATCGGAAATCCGTATTCTTCCCCTGCCTCGTAAACCCCCTCTAACATCGTGGCCGGTTTTGGCGGTGACTTGCCGTAATCCCCCGCAGTCATCGGGTAGATCAGATGAAGGTCTTTCCAAACTTGAATCGAGTTGAAATTCAACCACCTTTCGGCGTGCATGAAACTGGAGGAGGCCGGTGATGGATCCGGATGCATCGAGATCAGATGATTTCCACGGTCTCCTTCCTGGATGCCCTCGACAAGGCGGGTGATGAGCGGACGTGAACTTTCGTTTGCTTTTGGGTAGAGCGTCCAAAGGATGTTTGGCGTGTCACGATAGCGGGAGGTGACCCATGCGGCCCATTGTCGGGCGTTGTCGAGAGTCATCCTTTTGCCATAAGTTTGGTGATAAATCCCGATCAGCAGATGGAGATCATTCTCTAGCGCCAGCCTTATGACCGCATCCACATGTTCGAAATAGGCCGGGTTTGGCGAGACCGGATCCTGGTTGATCCAGGGCCGTTCACCGGCAAGGTTCGGTTCGGTGCCAGGCCCAACACCCGTGAGCATCACCATCACAACCGTGAAACCTTTGGCCTTCCGATTCTCCAGAATGGATTTCGCATCCTCCAGCGAATAGCGACGAAACAACTCCCATTGTGTGTCCGCGAGAAAATAAAAGGGCTTTCCGCCGGCATCGACGAAGTACCGTCCGTTTTCACTCACACGAATTGGCCCGGGAGCGCCCTCAAGGAGGTTGGCCGCGGCGCAAATGAGCGCGATATTTAAAAGAGGCCTGATTCTATTCATTCAAAGTGAAGAGTGGTGGCTGGAGACGGAATTGAACCGCCGACACAAGGATTTTCAGTCCTCTGCTCTACCGACTGAGCTATCCAGCCAACCAACAAAACCAAGGGTTTCGTAGACGTAGGCGCTTTGGGCAAGCCGCCGTACCCGTCCCGGTACCCGGAAGAAAATGAGCGCCCTGGCGTTTGCCGGAGCGCCCGACTTCAAAGCAAGGTACAAAACGAAACGGGAGCGGTCAAGCTCCCCCCGTTTTTTGGTAGTGTCCTAATTTGGTTTTACCGAGCGTCCCTTTCTCCACAAGCGCCAAGCAACAAAGATCAAAGCCAGCCCAATTATCAGGATGAACACCCACACGAATATCGGGAGATCGTCCCTGAACTCACCCGTGAGCTTTACCGGGGGGTCGAACTGGGGTATCGCTACATAAACAAAAAAACCGCCCAGTAACGCGCACAATGCCGCTCCAATTCGTCGGGCAATCTTCATTCGCGCTTCCTTGCTGCCGCCGCAATCGACACCCTGACGGCATCCAGAGCGGATTTAACCGAGTTGGTCAAGCAATCAATACGCTTATGCCGCGCCTGCAAGTGAAACGACTTTTTCAAACTCAAAGACGTGCCATGCGACCGGCTGAGTTCTGATTGAAAACGTTGAACGTTGAACATTAAACATTGAACGAGTCCTTCGTTGCCACGTCGGAGCCCGGCTTTAGCCAGTTAAGCCCAGTAAGTTCCATTCGTAACATTCGTAACATTCGCTCTACACAAAGATAATTCAGCGCTAAAAAAGATAAAGATTCGTTAGGGCGTGATTACTTGTGGGTGTGTAAAACGAACAAAAACCGTTACCGACTACGAAAATGTAGCGCAGAACTCTGTTCTGCTGTTTCGCCGAACTCCGTTCGGCAGGCAGGGCGCTTATCCCGTACTCGCGCGAACCAGTTCAAACGGACAAATGCAAAACCAACACAAAACTAACACTTTTCTGACACATACCCCCCGGGGGGGAGGTGCTCAATCGTCAATCGTCATTCGTAATCGTAAATCCTTCCGAATCCCTGACTTGTGTCCACGCCCCAGCGCCAGAACCAAATGCAAAACCAACACAAAACTAACACATTTCTAACACAGACCCCCCGGGGGGGTGCCTAATTATGTCTCCGCGATGCGATGTAGCGCAGAACTCCGTTCTGCTGTTTCGCCGAACTCCGTTCGGCAGGCCGGGCGCCAATCGCGTCCTCGCGCAAAACCAGTTCGAACGGACATACGTAAAACCGTTCGATAGCTTGGACGGTGGATATAACTTCGAGATAGCCTTAACAGGATCGAAAATGCACGCGGTAGCAGGCCCCGAAGTCGAAGTGAGTATGTTGAAAATCCGAACCATCCTTTTAGCAAGGGATTTGTCTATAAACCGGCGCCGTCCCGGAATTTCAAGGCTTGGCAGTCTCTTCTGCGCCCTCATACTTCCTATTTAGCTATGGACCATTACGTCGAACAACTCGTCGATCTCACCGACCCGGCCGGCAATCAGGTTTTCAACATGACCATCGAAGAGGCGCGCGAGCGAATTTTGCGCGGCACGCCTGAGTCGGTGCGTGAAATCGCCGGCTCGTTCGCGCTGGTCGCTCGCTCTGGCAAGACAGTGCGGCTGGCGCGGTCTCTCGACCGGCCACTGCGTTACTTCCTGGCCAAACGCGCTGAAGGACCGGCACTCGTCGTCTCCGACCGCATCGACAAGATTCATGCGTGGCTGCTCTCCGAAAAGCTGGCAGATCAATTTCACCCCAGTTACACCCGAATGGTTCCGGCGCATTATGTGACTGAGATCCAACTTGTGGGCTGTCCCGATCCTGATCCGGCCTACACGCGCTTCTTTAATCCCGGACGCAACAAGTTGTCGACTGACCTCGATGAAATTGGCCGCGCGTACATCGGAGCGCTAATGGATGAAATCGCGTTATGGCTGAATCACATTCCCGGGAACGAACCGATCGGCGTTTGTTTTTCAGGTGGGATTGACAGCGGTGCGGTGTTCCTCGCCACATACCATATGCTCAAAAAAGTCGGACAGAACCTATCACGTCTCAAAGCATTCACGCTCACCTTCAATGATGGGCCGGACCTTGCTCAAGCACGTGAGTTTCTCGAGCGGCTGGGCCTTGGTCTCTTCCTTGAACTGCTCGAAGCAGACCTGTCGAGCCTCGATGTGCGCGAGACCATCCGCATTGTCGAAGATTACAAACCCCTCGACATCGAGGCAGCGACGATGGGCGTGGCATTCTGCCGGTGTCTGCGCGAGCATCATCCGGATTGGAAGTATTTGGTCGATGGCGACGGTGGCGATGAGAACCTCAAGGACTATCCGATTGAGGAGAACCCGGAGTTGACGATTCGAAGTGTCGTCCACAATTCGATGCTCTACCAGGAGGGGTGGGGCGTGGGGCGGATCAAGCATTCACTCACTTACAGCGGCGGCTTGAGCCGGTCTTATACGCGGACGTATGCGCCCGCGAGGCATTATGGATTCGAAGGCTTCAGCCCGTTCACACGGCCAAACGTGATTGAGGTTGCCGAAGGGATTCCGTTCATCGAACTCACCGATTACAACGTGAAGCGGCTTTATGGACTAAAGGGGGAGATCGTTTCGCGAGGCATCAAGGCGCATACGGGATACGAAATGACGGTATTTCCGAAGCGCCGCTATCAACACGGTGCGGTTCAGGAATCCGAGTTGCGCCATCGCGTTCCTGAGCGCGAAGCGGAACTTCGGCATGAGTTCCTTTCGATCTACGAATAGATTGCATGGTTGCCGCATATCCCGAAGAAGCTGCGGCGCGCCGACGGTGGATTGAAGAACGCCGCGGCAATCGCAACGCGGTTGATCCATGGCAGCCACATGCTTTTTTCATCGAGGAGGAGTGCTCAGAGAATCGCACCACCGTTTCAGTCGCGACCATTTTCCTCACGAACCGTGAATGCCCCTGGCGCTGCCTGATGTGCGATCTCTGGAAGAACACACTGGCTGAAAGTGTCTCCTCCGGCGCAATCCCTGCGCAAATCGATCATGCCTTGGCGAATATGGCTCATCATAGAGTAAGGCAGATCAAACTTTACAATAGCGGCAGCTTCTTCGATGAGCGTGCAATCCCGTCTTCCGACTATGGTGAAATTGCGCGGTGTGTTTCGCAATTCGAACGTGTGATTGTCGAATGTCATCCCAAACTCGTTTCGGAGTCGGTATTGAGATTTCGTGATCTGATTGGGACAGAACTCGAAGTCGCAATGGGTCTCGAAATCGCCAATCCCGAAACGTTGGCGCGGCTGAACAAGGGGATGACCCTCGACGATTTCGCAAACGCCGCACAGTTCCTGACGAGGAATGGCGTAAGCGTGCGCGCATTCATTCTGCTCAAACCACCGTTCACAACCGAAGCCGAAGGCGTTTTGTGGGCGAAGCGATCGATTGATTTCGCATTCGATTGCGGAGTAAGTGTCGCGAGCGTAATCCCGACGCGGCCCGGGAATGGCGCTTTGGACGCGCTAGCGGCGAGCGGCCAATTCTCGCCGCCTCGCTTGCGCTCGCTCGAGGAAGTCCTCGATTATGGAGTCGGCCTCAAACGCGATCGCGTATTTGCGGATTTATGGGATCTGAAACAATTTTCAGAGTGTGCCGCTTGCCTTGATGCGCGCAAACAGCGGCTCAACACCATTAACCTTGCCCAACAGCCGCAGCGTGCGGTGGTTTGCTCGCAGTGTGAGCGCTGATTTCGATGTTGCGATTGTGGGTTCGGGTTTCAGTGGCTCGCTGCTGGCCATGGTCGCGCGACGGCTGGGACACTCAGTCGCAATGATTGAACGTGGTTCGCATCCGCGGTTTGCAATCGGCGAATCCTCCACACCGCTGGCGAACCTGCTTCTCGAAAGGATTGCAACCACCTATGACCTGCCGCGAATTCGGCCGCTGTGCGAGTGGGGTTCCTGGCAAAAATCATATCCGGAACTGGCGTGCGGCTTGAAGCGCGGGTTCACTTTCTATCACCACGAGTTCGGCAAGACCTGGGAACCCCGAAAGGATCGTGCGAACGAACTGCTCGTGGCGGCAAGCCCTCGCGACGAAGTCGCCGACACGCATTGGTACCGTGCGGATTTCGATGCATTTCTTGTGAAGGAAGCGCAGGCCCTTGGCGTCGAGTACCTTGAGGAGACCGAACTCACATCGGCATCACCGTGGAACGGACAGTTGCGGCTGCAGGGCGCGCGCGAGGCTCAGGACGTCGACATACGGGCAAGGTTTGTAGTGGATGCAACGGGGCCACACGGTTTTCTTCACCATGCTTTGCGACTGCCCGCGGCTGGCTTTTCGGATTTGCCGTGCATCGAAGGGTTGTACACACATTTCGAGGGCATCCACTGCTGGGACGAGTTGTTCCCATGCTTCGGCGCGCCGTATCCGCCGGATGACGCTGCAATGCACCATGTTTTTCCCGGGGGCTGGATCTGGGTCTTGCGATTCGACAACGCCATTACCAGCGCCGGCGTTGCTCGCGTCTCGAAGGGCGATTCAGATCTGGGCGAAGAAGGGGGATGGGAACGATTGCTTAAAAACCTGCCCGCTGTGCAGGCGCAGTTCGCGGATGCTCGTCCCGTAATGCCATTTATTCACGTTGCAAACCTGCCGTTTCGTTCAGCGGTCGCGGCGGGCCCAAATTGGGCGTTGATGCCCTCGGCGGCTGGCTTTGTCGATCCGCTGCTCTCGACCGGTTTTCCACTCACGCTCCTCGGTGTGCCGCGGCTCGCCGAAATATTGAAACATCTCTATGCTCCGACCGCGCAGTTGAAAGCTTATGAAGCGCAAACATTGCGCGAGGTGGACCGCGCCGCGCAGTTGATCGCGGCCCTGTATGCCAATATGGATCGGCCGCAGGTATTCAATGCGCTCACGCTGCTTTATTTCGCGGCGGCGAGTTTTACCGAAACCGCTCACCGCTTGAATAGGCCCGAGTTGGCCGGAAACACGTTTTTGTTAGGTGACCATCCAACGTTTGCTCCTGCATTTCACCGATGCATCGAACTTGGCCTCCAACGGGCTGACCCGCCGAGTGTGATCAAACACATGATTGGCGCGATTGAGCCTGTCGACATCGCCGGATTGTCAGACGTCTCGCGCCACAATTCATATCCCGTGCTCGCCTCAGACCTGCGCAATACCGCACACAAGCTTCACGCTACGCAGGCGGAGATCGACGACATGCTCGTGCGCTGTGGCTTTGTTGCCAATTGACCGGCGCTGCCCTACGTTTCGCGCGTGCCTGGTCTCATCGCCATCGTTGGTCGGCCAAACGTCGGCAAATCCGCGCTCTTCAACCGGATTGTCGGACGGCGTATCGCCATCGTGCATGATGAACCGGGCGTCACGCGCGACCGGATCAGTGCGGAAGCCGAATGGCGGGGACGCCCGTTTTCACTGGTAGACACGGGGGGAATCGGGCTATTGCGACGCGAAAAAGCCGATGACGTGATCACGCGCGCGGCGTTTGAACAAGTGCAACTGGCGATTGACGCCGCCAACGTCATCGTGGTGGTGGTAAACGTCCAGGAGGGAGTGGTTCCACTCGACCGCGAAGTCGCGGCGCGACTGCGCACATCGGGCAAGCCGGTCCTCGTCGCGGTCAACAAAGTAGATACCGAACGCGCAGCGGCGGGAGCGAACGAGTTTGCGGAGCTGGGTTTCGATCAGATTTTTCCCGTGACAGCCATTCATGGCGAAGGGGTCGAGGAGTTGATGAGTGCCGCGGTCGCACATCTGCCCGAGGCTGGAGATAGAGCGCGCGAGGACAAAGGCGCTGCTCTGAAACTGGCGATTGTGGGTCGGCCGAATGTGGGAAAATCATCGATCATCAATTCGCTGACCAAATCGCAACGAGTCATCGTCAGCCCGATTCCCGGCACGACACGGGACGCCGTGGACGTGCCATTCGAAGTCGAGACGGATGGTGTGCGACAACGGTATGTGTTGATCGACACAGCTGGCGTCCGAAAAACGCGGCGCGTAAATGATTCGATTGAGTTCTTCAGCGTGAAGCGCAGCGAAGATTCCATTGCACGATGCGACATTTCAGTCCTCGTGCTCGATGCTGTGGCCGGCATCACGGAGCAGGATAAAAAGATCGCCGACACGATCGTTGAAAACCGCAAGGCGTGCATTGTCGTGATCAATAAGTGGGACCTCGTTGAGCAGGAGGTGCGAAAGGCGCGCGAAGAGGAGATCGATCGCAGGAAGAAAAAGGAAAGACTGCCGGCGAAACGCCTCACCACACTCGCGGAATTTGGCCACTGGGTGCAGGAGCGGCTGTTTTTCTTGGATTACGCGCCGGTGATTTTCACATCGGCAGAATCCGGCTTCAATCTGGATCGCCTGCTTGAAGCCGTTCGTTATGTGGCCGCGCAATTGCAGCAACGGATTCCGACCTCAATTCTGAATCGCACCCTGCACGATGCCGTGGAGCGGCGGCAACCCGTGAGCGCGGCGGGCCATCGCCTGAAATTCTTTTACGCGACCCAAGTCAGGGAAGCGCCACCGACCTTTGTGCTCTTCG